>Ga0068713_1000177_pt1 | contig 121236 bp, 113 predicted proteins | sample MTBAKSrepl2MetaG_FD_62223 | JGI IMG/M metagenome (GOLD analysis project Ga0068713, IMG submission 62223) | Enrichment culture microbial communities om Arthur Kill intertidal strait, New Jersey, USA, that are MTBE-degrading - MTBE-AKS2 (Arthur... | ecosystem: Environmental > Aquatic > Marine >... | reverse complement strand
GTTTTTCTTTAATTTTTATTTAACGCGCTTTTAATACCATAAAAATATGTTATTTTAGTCTTTTACGGTCAATGGATAAATCATCCTTGTTCCAACATGACCGAGAAGGGGAAATAAATACCGGAAACCGATTTTCGCAGGATCATCAGCCAGCTCTCCGCCAGTCGAACGACGATGCCGCTTTAAAATAAATCTCTTAATTATCTTGGTATGTTACACACAGCTTCGATAGAGCATTAAAAATCCTAAAATAACGAGAATGACCAATATAATATTTCGATAATCCTCTTCACGAGAACGAGTATAAAGTGTGGTTCCCAGGTAAGTGCCTAAAACAGAAGCGGGAACACTTACTAAAAATATCTGGACCACGGTCGATGTAATTAATCCCGTTATCATTTGACCGATCAAAATCATCGTATCGGATAAAATGAAATACCCTTGCATCGTTACCTTGATGCTATCTTTGGGCCACGGTTGCATGTGCATGTAAATGATAATCGGCGGTCCGGATGCCCCAACGGCCCCTCCCATAAATCCGGAAAGCAATCCAAACAAATATGGCAACTGTCTGATTCTTTTTCCGTATGATTGTTTTACAAAAAATCTATACAAAGAGTATATAATAATGGTCAACGCAAAAACAATTTGAATAATTTCTTTTCTGGAGAATTTTAACGCGGCGACACCAATAAAAACGCCCGGTATGGCACTGAACAACAAGGGGCGTATTTTGTTGAAATCCAGGCAATTCCATAATTGAAAAAGGATAATACTTTGAATGGCTAATGCAGACAAACAGGCAACCGGGATCACTGTTTTAATGTCCAGGAAAAGCCCAAGCATCGGAATAGAAAGCAGTGCGCTGCCGAACCCCGCAAGACCGGACAAAAACCCTGCTGCGAAAAAAACGGTACTGGACAGAAGATATATTTCCATACGTGAATGAAGAAAGGCGGTTGAATTTAATGGCAGGCAAAATAAAAATGGGCGTTGAATTTCCAGACTGCCGGTTCCCGCTAAATTACACCTTTTCGTACGGCAAGAATATAGTTCTCGGCAAACGCATCTTCTCCCATCAGCAACGCTTTTGCCAGCATGAACGGTTCGGAATCCGTATCCAAGGATTCCAACAATGGTGCATTGATGTGCCTGGGATCGACAATTCCGCCGTCACATCCATTTTGAACGGCAAGATAGGCAAAAACCAAATTCACCCAATTCCGCTTCGGCAGTCCATAAGACACGTTACTGATTCCCGGCGCGAAATGAATTTCAGGACCATATTTTTCTCTCAGGGTCTTGATGCAATCCAGTGCAAGCTTGCCGTTTTTTACGTCAACCGCAACTGGAAAAATCAACGGGTCCAAGTAGATATCGTTCAATTGAAACCCGGCTTGAATTAATCGTGGAAGCAGTTGGTCATAGTTGTATAAACGGTCTTCCACGGTTGAAGGCATGCGGGTTTCACCCGTCGCCCCGGCGATCACCACCGCGCTTGCATCACCGGCCGCCTGAATGGCGTCTGCCCGTTCCAAGGAGATCGAATTCACCATTGGTTTTCCCTTTGACCGATCACATGCTTCCAGGCCGGACCTCAAGATAGTGATATCCGACGAATCAATACTCAGGGGAACGGATGCGACATTCTGAATGATTCCCGCCGCCCACTGAATTAAATGCGCCCGCTCTTGAACATCAGTGCTGAATTCATCAACGTTCAGATCGATAAATGACGCGCCATTGGTCTCCTGAATCCGCACCATGTTCTCCAAATAGTCGATTCCCGCCGTTTTTCCTGCTTCATCACCATACACACCCTGCCAGACCGCCACGGCAACGTGTTTCACTTTCTTTTTTTCCCAATCCTCGGATTTAACAAATTGCGGGGGAATGGGCAGATACCGCGCCTCCCCATCGACATCATATTTGATGACATATGCGTCGCCGTAAGACTGAACTAAATTTCCGCCGACTTTATAAATACGCGTACAGTGGATGTTCTCCCCAACGGCAATAAATGCAAGCTTGTTCATGAGGTGCCTTTCTCTTTCTCATGTATATTGCAATTACAACTCCAAATAAGAATTCATCACGTCAATGATGCGCAAAACAACCTCCGGCAGGTGGTGCGGCATCACGCCGTTGCGTTCATTTCAGTTTTCGAGAAACGTAATCCTCGATTTCCTTATCGACGGTCCGGTCAATTATTTTTTCGGGAGATTTCTCCAATATCTCCTTCCATTTTCGATTGGCCCGGCGGAGTATGTCCTCTTTTCCTTTTTTCTCCCAATCCGCGAAAGAGGACCAGCTGGAGACGGTAGGCCGCCAACTCTTCCGGCAGGATTCAAACGTGGCCTGATGCATCAGGTAGGAACCGGTTTGGCCGATTTCCTTGATCACGTCGAGGGAAAAGGCGGTATCGCATACGTCGACTCCTTTTTGTATTCTCAGGACCCGGCTGATAATTTCTTCATCAATGACGAATTTTTCATAGGACGTCGTCATGATCGAGTCCAGAACGCCGAGGCATTCGTTCACCAGGTGCACTCCGGCCATCGCCAGCATCATCAAGTTCTGCATGGTTTCATAACCGGCCTGGCAATCGACTTCTTTCGCATCCGTAAGTCCTCCCATGGATCGACAAGGCAAGTTATAGATTTCCCTGGCGACCTGGATGTCCATAATGTTGATCATGTTTGATTCCGGAGACCCGGTGACATAGCCGGCTGTCGCCATGTTTGGAACCGCCGAGGCCGGTGAATACATGAACGGCGTTCCCGGATTAACCAGCTGAGTCAATACTAATCCGGAAAGAATCTCAGCGTTTTGCATTACGGCGGTTCCAAGCAGGCTGCTGGGCGACGATACACCGGCCTGGGCGCAGGACAGTACGAATACCGGCTGCCTGAAGCGGGCATACGTCAAAAGGGTCTCGCAGGACTCCCGGTCAAAGCGAAGTGGACTTAATGGATTGATACTGACACCGATCAGGGGATCTTCCGGCAGCCGACCCGGTTTTCCCATGGAAATTTCGAGCATTTCAAACATATCCATTACGGTATTCCGAGGCGCCATGAAGCCGATGAGCGGCTTGTCCGTATGCCGTAACAGTTCATGGAAAACCATGAGGTGGCGGGCATTATCCGGTACTTCGCACGGAAGCACCGGGACCCCCCCGACCACATCACATACCAGGCTGGCCTGGCAGAGCTTATACAACCGCACGAGGTCTTCCATCCCGCCCGGCCGCCGTCCGCCGTCAAGATCCTGGACGAAAATCGGCCCGTTGTTTGGAGAAATGCGGGTTGTCGCCTGGCCGTTTCCCACATACACCGATTTGGTCCTGTCGCGTGCAATCCAGTTAAATCCTTTTGGCGCAGAATCAATAGCGTGTTGGAGCATCTGTTTGGAAATATGAACCACTTCGCCATCGACTTTTGCGCCGTGTTCTTTAAAAACGGCGCGTGCCTCTTCGGATTTGAAAACCACCCCCGTCTCTTTGAGGATCTCCAGGGTCGCATCATGGAGTCGTTCGAGCGTACCGGTCTCCGCGACCCGAAGTAAACCTGCCAGCGAGGTCATCTCCTCTTTTCCTTTTTTCTCATTTGATTTTAATGAAACGGGCCTTTTCTCCACGACAATGGGGTGTCAGGCCAATAGTTTTTTTGCCAGTTTGACTGCAGAGCCGGCATCCGAGGCATAACCGTCTGCGGCGATCGAATCGGCAAAGCTCTGGGTCACGGGCGCGCCCCCCACCATAATCTTAATCCGGTCTCTAAGCCCGTTTTCATTGAAGGCTTCAACGGTGGCCTTCATCATCGGCATGGTAGTCGTCAACAGCGCCGAAAGGCAGACCATATCCGCATTGTGCGCTTTTGCCTGCTGTACAAAGTCTTCAGGCGGGACATCCACCCCGATGTTATGCACCTCCAGGCCACTGCTTTCCAACATGACGGCAACCAGATTCTTACCGATATCATGGAGATCACCTTTTACCGTCCCGATAACCACTTTCCCCTTGGCCATAGTGCTCTGTTCCAAAAGGTGGGGCTTCAAAATATCCAACCCCGCACTCATTGCGCGGGCTGCCTTGAGGACTTCCGGGATGAACATATCGCAGTTTTCCATCCGCTCGCCCACGATATCCATTCCGGCGATCAACGCGTTGTTGAGGATATCTTCGGCGGGAACCCCTTGATCCAATGCGGATTTGACTTTTGCGGTAACACCTTCGGCGTCCCCCTGCATCAGAATGTCGATAATCGCTTGTGAATCCAACATAACTCTCTCCTCCCAGGCGGTTATTCTTTTACGTCCGATTATTTCCTGCTCATTTCTTCGTTTTCCGCTTCCGATTCCTTTACAATCTCATGCAAGGCGGATTTGACACTATCCGTTAACGGCGCCGGCTTATGGTTGGCCAGGATATCCGCCGCGCGCTCCGCGGCTTTTTTTGTCAGGTCCTTTCCGCCGCGCGACAACCAGCGCTCACGATTTCCGCGTTCGATCAGTTTCGGAACCGAGGGAAGGGTCCGCATGTATTTTGCCGTATGTTCCTGCATCAGGAAGTCACCACCGGGTCCTACCGATTTAATGACATCCACTGCCAGGTTTTCATCGTCCACATGCATTCCCTGCATCACTTTTCGGATCATCTTGAAGATATCGTTGTCGATGACCAATTGGGTGTAGCTGAAAATCAGTCCCGAATCCAGCATCCCGGCTCCGTAGATCAGGTTTGCTCCCGCCATGGCGGCACAGATCCCGGTCAATGTTTTTTCATGGGCCGCCTGTGCGTCGGGGAGTTTGCTGTCCGCCTACCCACCGGCGGCGAAACTTGGAAGCATATACCGCTGCGCCATTCTCGGAGCGCCGGCATTGAGCAATCCGCATTCCGGCGAACCTACCGGCGGTGTCGCCTGCTTAAGGTCAAAACCCAATGACGAGCATCCGTAAATCACCGGAGCCCCCTTAGAAGTCAATTGATGCAAAACGATCGCGCCCAGGATCTCACAGTTGTGAACCACCAAGGAGCCGGAGAGTGTGATCGGTCCCGAGGCGCCTGCCATCACCATGGAAATCAGGTTGCACGGCACCCCGGCCCGGGCGCAGGTCATGACACCGGTGCAGCAGTTCTCATCAAGCGTAAGGGGGCTGGTGGGTGCACAATTGATGGTACAGATCGGCCGCTCCCGCAACTGGTCTTCACCTCCGGCGACGGCTTGTGCCATCTTGATGATCCTGCCGGCACGCCACCCGTTTCCCGGGCCATAGACCGTGTGTTTCGTGGTATTCGCGAAAACCACTTCCGCCTCATGGATCGGTGCTACATTGTTTGGAGTATCTCCGGCTGTCAGCGACCGCTCGCAGACATCCACTTCTTCCATTGCATCCGTCAAGAGGGCGGCCATTCCGACATCTTCCTTGACGGAATCCCTCACGGTTCCATCCAGTTCCATGATGGAAACCCCTTGACCGAACGTACAAAAATTCACCCTTTTCCCTTCCAGAACGATATCATGCCGGGGATCCCGTCCATAGAGGACGATTTTCGGCGGTGCCGAACGGATGCACTCCTCAACCAGATACGGCGGGAATTTTGCGATTTTCTTTTTCCGGTCAACCCGTGCCCCCCCTTTTTCCAAGATATCAAGGGCGTCTTCAGAACCGACGTAAAGACCTGTCTTTTCAAGAACCTCCAGGGTGGCAAGGTGTATTTTATCGACCTCATCTTCGGTAAACACATTGAATCCGAATCCACCCGACATTAAAATGTCAGAATACAGATTTCTTTTAACCATTGAATGCACCTCCAAAACTTTTGTTTAAACGCCCGGTTTCGCAACCCATACCCTGTCGACAATACGATCCACTTCACCTCCTTTCTGGTGCAAGGGCAAAAACGTCAATCTCGACCTGCTTTTTACTCCGGTTCATTTTTTTTACTGCTCGACATAGCCGTCAGCGGTTTCGAGGGCTTTATCCATCAGCGCAATCCCTTCGTCAATCTCATTTTTGGTTACGATTAAAGCCGGTGCCATGATAATGACGTTTCCAGGATTTGCCGCCATGGCATTCATACCCAACTCGATCAGTCTTTTCGCCACTTCCAGTTTCGGGTTGGCCCCCGGTTTTGTTTTTGCAAGAATTGAAATGATCGGCGCTTTCGTTTCCCTGTTTTTGACGAGTTCAAGACCCACCATCAGTCCCAATCCACGCACATCCCCCACGGATGGGTGTCTTTCCTTCAGCTCATGCGCTTTTTCTAACAGATACCTGCCCATTCTTTCGGAGTTTTCAACCAGGTGGTCCTTTTGATAGATCCGAATGACCTCAATCGCCGCCGCACAGCATAATGCATGTCCGGCGTACGTGGCCCCATGACTGAAAAACTGTTCTTTGAAGCGGTCTCCGATATGTTTCCGAACCACCGCCGCCCCGAGAGGAAGATATCCGCTGGTCAGTCCCTTGGCCATCGTCATGATGTCCGGCACCACATTCCAGTGCTCCATGGCAAACCATCTGCCCGTTCTTCCGAATCCGCTCATGACCTCATCGGCAATCATCAAAATTCCCCACTTCCTGCAGATCTCGCGCAGCCCGGGAAAATATTCCGGCGGAGGCACCACCACGCCGTTTCCGCCCGTGACCGGTTCGAAAATAATCCCCGCCACCTTCTCTCCCCCACCCTCCAGTTCAATGACCTCGTCGATATAGGTTACGCAGCGCAATTCACAGGCGGGATATGAAAGGCCGAAGCTGCATCGATAGCAATACGGCAGGGGAACCTGAACCGCCTCGGTACCCCCCGGCACCTGGGCAAAACCCCTCGGGTCCCCGGCGCTGACCGTCATGCACGAAGCGGTTGCCCCGTGATAACTTCGATATCGGCAAAGGAGTTTTCGTCGTCCGGTGTATTGATGGCATATTTTGATGGCGGCTTCATTTGCTTCGGCACCTCCCAGGGCAATGAAAGCCCGGGTGAGATCCCCGGGGGTGATTTCCGCCAGAATTTTCGCTAACACCGCTCTCGGCTTGGTGGACAGGTTCGGTGCGAAGGATGCCAGGATTTTTGCTTGGTTACAGATAGCCTCGATCACCCGCGGATCCTGATGACCAATGTTATGGCTGACAAAACAGGAACTGAAATCCAATCGCACGCGTCCATCTTCGGTTGTGAAGCGGGTTCCTTTTGCGGTTTCCACCCTGAGGGGGGCCTGCTCCGGTTGATAGGACCATGAATGAAAAAGATGGTCCACCTCATATGCATCCAAGTCGTTTTTTCCGCTGGGAATTGTTTCCAAATCGATCATGCAACCCTCCTTGTTCTTTTATAAAACGAACCTTTCATCCTGCCTGGCATGTCCGCCCCGATAAAACACTGTCCAGCCAATCCGGATCCACTTCCGGAACCGACGCAAGAAGCAATTCTGTATATTCATGATGCGGCGGGCTTAAAATTTTATTTTTATTTCCCTTTTCAACGATTCGTCCTTTCAGCATGACCATAATATCGTCCGATATCGCCTTGACGGTCGCCAGGTCGTGCGTGATATAAAGATAAGAAACGCCCAGTTCATCTTGGAGACCCTGCAGCAACTTCAAGATACCCTCGGCGACCAGATTATCCAGCGCCGAGGTCACTTCATCACAAATGATAAGATCCGGCTGGGCGGCCAAGGCCCGGGCGATGCATATCCGTTGTTTTTCACCCCCTGAAAGTTCCGACGGATAGCGTTTTTCATACCCCCGGGGCAGTTCGATCATTTCAAGAAGTTCATAGATCCTTTTCTTTATGCTTCGGGCGTCCATTCCGAAGTAGAAGGCCAAGGGCCGACCGAGGATTTTACTGATTTTATGTCTCGGATTCAGCGCCACGTCGGGCATTTGATAAATCATCTGCATCCGGCGCAGGCTGTCCTTGTTCCTGTGTTGCAGCAAAGGCGGCAGGGGTTTGCCCTGGAAAATGATGTTGCCTTCGCGGGGAGGCAGAAGGCCGATGATCACCCGGGCCAGGCTTGTTTTACCGCTGCCCGATTCGCCTACGACAGCCATGGTGCAGCCCCGCCGCACCTTGAAGCTGATATTTTCCACGACATTGCATTCCGGGTTATATCCGGCACTGACAGATGAAACTTCGAGAAGTTCATCTTCTTTTGACGGGGCTTTCTCTTTACACCAGTTTTTTACATTAAGGAGATCGCGGGTATATTTCTCCTTGGGATCAAGGAGGAGACGCCGGGTTGAGGCTTCCTCCACCAGTTTCCCATATCGGAGCACCATGATCCGGTCGGCGAGCTGGGATACCACCGCCAGGTCGTGCGTAATATAAATGGCCGATGTATTGCGATCACGGATGACCTCTTTAATGGCAGCCATCACCTCGATCTGGGTCGTGACATCCAGGGCTGTGGTCGGTTCATCGAAAATAATGATCTCCGGTTCAGACGCCATGGCCATTGCGACCATCGCCCGCTGCAACTGCCCCCCGGAAAGTTGATGCGGATAGCGATAACCGATCCGCGTCGGATCGGGCAGATTAAGACGACTATAAATCGCCAGGGCTTTCTGTTTTGCCTGGTCGAAGTTCATCAGTCGATGGTGAATCGGCGCTTCTGTGAACTGATAGAGTATTCGATGGGCCGGGTTAAAGGAGGCCGCTGCACTTTGCGCCACATACGCGACACGGCTTCCCCTGAGCTTTCGTAAAATCTCTTTCGGCGCGGTGGTCAACTCAATCCCGTCGAAAACGATGGACCCGGAGGCGATGCGGCATCCTGGCCGGGTGTAACCGAGACATGCCAATCCAAGCGTGGATTTTCCCGCTCCCGATTCTCCGATCAATCCAAGGACTTCACCGCGGCCGAGGTGCAGGTCTAAATTGTCCACCAGGACAGACCAATTCTCACCGCTCCATCCTTCGATCGTCAGTTTGCGAATGGAGAGCAGGCACTTCATATCAAGACACCGTGTTTCTCACTTTGGAACCTTTCAACTGGACCGGATCTGTGCACTGCGCTGCAGAAACCAGTCCACCAAAAGATTGACGCCGACCGATAACATTGCGATGGCACCGGCCGGCCATAGGGGAATAAAAATGCCGAATGAGATGGCGCCGGCATTATCCCGCACCATACTCCCCCAATCCGCGGCAGGCGGTTGGATGCCGAGGCCCAGAAAGCTCAGCGCACTGATGAAGAGAAAAATAAAGCAAAACCGCAAACCGAATTCCGCCAGAAGTGTCGGCATGGCATTCGGAAAGATTTCCCGGCTGATGATCCACCATGTGGACTCTCCTCGAAGCCGGGCAACCTCCACGAATTCCATCACTTTCAAATCCATGGCCAGGGCCCGGCTGAGCCGATAGACTTTGGTCGAATCGATCACCGCGATAACGACTAAAAGCACGAAGGTGGAAGATCCCAAGATGGATAACACCATGAGGGTGAGAATCAACGGCGGAAAAGAGATCACAACATCCACAATCCGGCTCAACAGCATGTCCAGAATGCCGCCGATGGTTGCCGCCAGTAAGCCGCATACGACGCCGATGAGAAATGCCAGCAAGGTGATGGAAATGGCGAGGGCGATGGTGTTGCGGGCGCCGTAGAGCATCCTGGAAAAAACATCCCTTCCCAGCTGATCCGTGCCTAAAAGGTGTCCACTCCCCGGACTGAGCCAGACATCCCCCACCACTTCGTCCTGTTCATAAGGCGCGATGGCAGGTGCGAAAAGGGCCGCCACCACATTGAGGACAACGATAATCAACCCGACTTTGACGGTCAGCGGTGTTTTATTTATAAATTCGAAAAACCGCATGATGTTTCCGCAGATTCCAATCTTCCTCTCACCTCATGCCGCGCAGTTTCGGATTTGTGGCAATCGCCAGAATGTCCGCCATGAGGTTGAGAAGAATATAGGTGCCGGCAAAAATCAGCACACAGGCCTGGACAACCGGCAGATCCCGTTTTGCAACGGAATCCACCAGGAGTTGGCCCAGGCCCGGATAGACGAATACCACTTCCACCACCACGACACCGACGATAAGCCACGCCAGATCCATGACGACCACGTTGATAATGGGCGAGAGCGAATTCGGAACCGCGTGGTGAACGATAATCCGTCTTTCCCTGATGCCCTTCAGCCTGGCCATTTCGATATAAGGACTGGAGAGAACCCCGATGATGGAAGCTCGGGTCATTCGCATCATATGGGCCAAGACCAACATGAGAAGTGTCGCACAAGGCAGGATAATATTGTAAATTTTCTCTAAAAGCGGCATTTGCGGGTCGATACTTGCCATACTGGCAAACAGATTGAACTTCATTGAAAATAGCGCGATGAGGATATAACCCAGAAAAAATTCGGGAAAAGATATGGCGCAAAGACTTGAAATGGAGATCAACCGGTCCAACCAGCTGTTTCGGTACAGGGCGGCGAGCATGCCCAATACAATTGCCAGCGGAACCGCAACCAGTGCCGTTGTTCCCGCCAGAAAAACCGTATTCGAGAAGCGCCACCCGATCATCTCGGCGACAGGTCTTTTGTTTGAAAGCGATTTTCCAAGGTCTGCATGCATCAAGTCGTTCAACCAACTCAGATACCGAATATGAGGCGGCAGATCGAGCTTGAGCTCCTGGCGCAAAGCCCGGACATTTTCCGGGGTGGCCTGCTGGCCTAAAATCGCGGTTGCGGGATCCCCGGGCAATGCTTCCACGCTCAGGAAAATCAATAGGGATACCGCGATCAGGGTCAGAAACCCTGCAGCCAGACGCTTCGCGACCAGGAGCATCAAGGGACTCATATCCGTCTTTCCTCGGCGCACCGCTCGACAGGCATCGACCAACAAAGAATTCGGATTTCTATGACTCGAACCACCAACGCTCACAAATCCTGAGTCCATCAAGTTCGAGATTGCCCGCCGGATTTTCGAACCTGAGTTTTTTGTTCGCCGCATCCACCATGTTCGCGATCATCGGAATCACGACTCCGCCTTCATCCCGGACGATGGATTGCATTTCTTTATAGAGTTCGCCTCTTTTTTTCTCGTCAATTTCACCGCGCGCTTCCACAAGCAGTTTGTTGAACCGATCATGTTTCCAGTTCATATCGTTGGAAGGTGCATCCGCCGCATAGGTCATGGAGAACATCCAGTCGGCAGTGATCCGCGCGAACCAGAAGCAGGCGGACCAAGGCTTTTTTCTCCAAACGTTATCCCAGTACCCGTCGACGGGCTCTCTTACCACTTCGATCGGGACGCCGGCTTTTTTGGCATGACCCTGCCACAGAAGCGATGCGTCCACCGCACCGGCAAAAGCGGCGTCTGATGTATGGAGTTTGAAGGTATAGCCGTCAAGGCCGGCTTTCTTGAGATGGAAGCGTGCCCGTTCCGGATCGTAAACCCGTTGAGGCAGATCCGTGGCGCTGTATTTAACAATGGACACAATCGGATGGTCGTTTCCGACCACTCCATAACCGCGCAGGACCGTTTTCAGCAGGTGTTCTCGGTCTACAGAGTACTTGAGGGCCAAGCGAACATCGTTATTGTCATACGGCGCCGTGTCGCAAAGCATGGGAAAGGTATACAGAAGGCCCCCCTTAACGTTGACCAGTTGTAGATTCGGGTCCTTTTCCAGGAGATGCGCCGTCTTGCGATCCGGCCGGTTGACGACGTCCACCTTGCCCGTCTTCAATGCAGTGGTTCGAGCGGTGATGTCGGATATAATGGTGACTTCCACCTCGTCAAAATGGGCCCGGTTTTGTTTAAAGTAATTCGGGAACCGCTTTGCGAACGCACTGACACCGGGTTCGTATTTTTCCAGTTTATAACCACCGGTACCGATGCCATCATTGAAGTTGGTTGTTCCAGCAGGAACGATGGCTGCGCGCGTTTCCGCCAATATATAGGGAAAGTCGGCATTGGGCCCTTCCAATTCAAAGATGACCCGGTGAGGACCGTCTTTTTTTATTTCCTTGATGGGCTGTACGATGGATTTCATCAAGGATGCGATTTTCGGGTCTTTATGGCGGTTGATGGAAAAGATGACATCATCGGCATCCATGGTTTTGCCGTTATGAAACTCGACACCTTTGCGCAGATTAAATATCCATGTTTTCGCACCGGGCTCCGCCTCCCAATTCTCGGCAAGTTCGGGGACGGCGTTGCCAAGATAGTCGATTTCGACCAGGGGATTCCGGAGAAATCCCATGGAGGTCATCTGGACGAAAACATCATCGAAGGAGGGAGGATCGAGGGATTCGGAGGTGTGCCCGCCCAGCATCCCGATCCTCAACCTCCCTCCCCGTTTCGGCGTTGCCGCCCGGACCGGGGATTCGAATAACATGGGCGACAGTGTAACGGCGATCCCAAGGGCAGAAGCCCTGGCCAGGAATTCGCGGCGCGTGATCTTCCCTTCCTCTAGTAAACGTTCGAGTTGCTTTAAGCCCGACATGTTCCTCCTCCTTTCATAACCGACGCATTAGTCACCGTGTTGCTGCCGGAGAAGCGGCAGTTTCAGGAAGATGGACCCATCCACCCTCCGGATCTAATTTTCCCTGTCTTTCATGTTCAAGCCAAGGAGTTGTCTTGTCTCTTCCGGTGTCGCGATTTCGCGGCCATAGGCCTCGGCGATTTTTACCATGCGCTCGACAAATTCGGCATTTGATCTCGCAAGCCTGCCGCTTGAAAAGTAAATATTATCCTCCATGCCCACGCGGATATGCCCTCCCATGATCAGACCCATCATGGACATGGGCAGGTGTCCTCTTCCGATCCCGATGACCGACCATGTCGCGTCGGCGGGAATATGTTCATGAAGATAAAGGAGGGATTTCGGTGTGGCCGGCGCGCCCCACGGGGTTCCGAGGACAAACTGGAAATGCAGGGGGTCTTTCAGCTTTCCTTCGTCGCGCATCCGTAACGCGGTGATCACCATACCCGAATCGAATATTTCGATTTCCGGCTTGACCCCTTTTTCCGCCATCATTTTTGCGGCGGCATCCAGGAACTCGGGCGGATTGCTAAAGACGCCGCCCCCCAAATTGATCGATCCCGCGTCAAAAGACGCGAGTTCCGGCCCGAGTTCCAGCGATACCAGCCGCTGTTCGAACGGCAGATTCCGCCCGGCGATCCCCGAAGTCGTTAAACACAGGACCAGATCGGTTTTTTCCCGCAGGGGGGTGACGACTTTTCGGAAAAGCGCCAGGTCCTGGATACCCAGCCCGGTTTCCGGATCTCGGACATGGATATGAACGATGGACGCGCCCGCATTCCAGCATTCTATGGAGGACTGTACGATTTCTTCCGGCGTATAGGGAATATACGGCGTTTGATCCCTCATGATCCGGCTGCCGGTGATGGCCGCGGTGATGATCAGTTTTTCTTTAAGTCGCTTGCGGTGTTTACCCCTTTTGAATTGCATGGCCCCTTGTCCCGGAGGCGATCCCTGCGGCCGGCCCCCGTCGTCTTGTTGGTCAGGTTACGATAACGTAAGTGAAAAAGACCCCTTGCCGATATGGATATAGGAGGCATCGCAATTTGCCGCCGCTTCCCTGATTAAGGATAAAACAGGGTTGTCTCCCCTGGGATAAGAGGCGTTCCGGGATCCGGCGGTAAGAACCTCGTCCACGGCTTTCCGGCTCGATCCCAAAACCCGAAGTAAAAACGCTTCATCCGATTCACCATTAAATTCCTTCCGCAGGTCCTCGATCGTCACCTGGGGTGGTTGCCAATTCAACAACTCCTTGGTTCTGGGAATCTTCTTGATGCGCTCCATAACATCGCCGTCGATGGGTGCGATCAGTTCTCCGTAATGCCCAAGGGCATATTTAATGATCTCATCCGTGACCACCTGGTATCGCCGCCCGGTTGACAGATTTAAAACGGCTTGGGCGCCGATATATTGGGATAGCGGAGTGACCATGATGGGATATCCCAATTCTTTCCGGATTCGAGTGATTTCTTCCAGACACTCATCCAATCGATGCGCGATTCCCCTTGCCGCCAGTTCCGCCTTGTAATTGGCCATCATTCCGCCCGGGATCTGGTGTTCATACTGAAAGACGTCGTATTCCACAGGTTCTCCTATGGGATAGCGTTCTCTCCGGGCGACGTATCGAAAGTGATCTGACATCACTTTCAATGCTTTTTCATCCAGGTGGATCGAAAAGCCCAAGCGTTTTGCATTTTTTAAAATGTTTTCCGCGGACGGTTGAGAGGGGCCGTTGGCAAGCGGCGCGACCGCGGTATGAACCGTTTCTGCCCCGTGTCTGATGGCTTCCAGATAGCAAAGAGGCGCAAGGCCTGTTGTACAGTGAGCGTGAATCTCCAAAGGGATCCCGTCGATCTTTTTTTTCACTGCCGTTACGAGTGTGCGGGTCCGTTCGGGCGTGAGCAGGCCGCCGACATCTTTTATGAATATCCTGTCAGCGCCCGCCTTGGCGATATCAAGCGCTTTTTGCGCGTAATAGGCATCCGTGTGGACCGGGCTGTATGAATAAATCAATGCCGCCATTGTCATGAGGCCCGCGGCTCTGGACCACTTTATGCCCTTTTCTATCTGATGGATGTCATGGCAGGGCTCGTTGATCCGGATCCTTTTTGCTCCTGCTTCGGCGATTTTTTTTACGAGAAGTTCGGTAACGGCATCCGGGATATTTCCGAAGTTGCGAAGTACGCCTCCCGTGATTAAAGAGGTATGCGGCATTTTCGCCGCCATCAATCGTATCCTGTCCCAGGGATTCTCTTTCAAGTGCCGTACACACCAGTCCATGCTGATCAAAGCCATGAAGTCCGAGGCTTCGAATCCCACGGCGTCAATTGCCTCTGCGGCGGAAACCATCATCGCCGTTGTCATCCGGCCGTTCCAAAGGCTTTGGTGTGCATCCCGCAACGTGGTATCGACAAAAGTGATTTCTTTCATGATCCGTTTCCCATACAGGCGGTCAGATTTTCAAGCCATCGCGTATTGACGCGGCCTTCGATCAAATCGGGGTTTGCCGTTACAGCGGATAACAACGGAATGTTGGTCTGGATTCCGGTCACGGTAAAATCGTCCAATGCGCGCTTCATGAGGTGGAGCGCTTCGGTTCGGTCGTTTCCATGAGTGATCAACTTGGCGAGAAGAGAGTCGTAATAAGGGGGGACGCAATACCCGGAAAAGCAGTGGGTATCGACGCGGGTGTTTGGAGTTTCGGGCATTTTCCACGCCAGGATTTGACCCGGACAGGGCTGAAAACGGTTTTCCACAGATTCCGCGTTGATCCGGCTCTCTATGGCATGACCGCGGACAGCAACATCGTCTTGATCGAATTCGATGGCGTTTCCATTGGCGATTGTAATCTGTTCGCGAACCAGGTCGATTCCGGTGATCATTTCCGTCACGGGGTGTTCAACCTGTATCCGGGTATTCATTTCCAGGAAGTAAAATTTCTTTTCATCGACATCGTATATCATCTCAACCGTCCCGGCGTTTTCATATCCGATGTGTTTTGCGATACGTATTGCCGCCGAGCGAATCTGTCTCCTTGTCTCCTCCGGGATTCCCGTGGCAGGGGCTTCTTCGATAACCTTCTGGTAACGGCGCTGTATCGAACAATCCCGCTCGAAGAGGTGAAGAATCTTTCCATGCCTGTCGGCAAGTATCTGGACTTCCACATGGCGGGCGTTGGCGATGAAATGTTCTGCATATATCCGATCATCACCGAAGGCGGATCGTGCTTCCGCGGAGGCCTCCTCAAACAGTCTTTTCAGATCGGAAGTGCGCTCGACGATTTTCATCCCTTTCCCGCCGCCTCCGGCCGCTGCTTTTAAGAGAATGGGAAACGGTATTTCCTCAAGATCCGGCGCCTTGTAATCCTTGATCAGTACAGAACCTGGAATCAGGGGTATTTTCAATTCCGCGACGATTTGCCGTGCGGCGATCTTGTCCCCCATCGTCCTGATGTTTTCCGGTGTCGGCCCGATGAATATCAATCCGTGTTCACGGCAGGATTCTCCGAGTTTCGATTTCTCGGCAAGAAAACCGTAACCGGGGTGTATCGCATCGCATGCGGTCCCGATGGCGGCATGCATGATGGTTGAAATATTGAGATAGCTGTCTGACGGACGGGGCGGTCCGATGCAAACGACGCGGTCGGCTTCCCGCGCCGCCATGCTGTCCTTATCCGCATGCGATACACCGAGAACCGTTTCTATCCCAAGATCGTGACAGGCACTGATGATTCGAACAGCGATTTCACCCCGGTTGGCGATAAAAACTCGTGAAATGCCGTTCATCCGCGCTATCCTTGACCTTGATTCGATTCTTCTCTTCCTGCTGGACCGGAACGCTTCCTGCAAGCCCCGTCTTTTAAGGCGGGGTCAAGGGAAGCGTTCTCAAAATAGGGAGTTACCTTACCGGGGAGTCCCGCCCGTCAGGGCCGGGCTCCACAAGAAACAATGGCTGGTTGAATTCGACAAGCTCACCGTCTTCGGCCAAAATTTTCACAATCGTTCCCGTCAGCCCCGCCTTGATCGTACTGAACAGCTTCATGACTTCGATAATACACACTGTATCTTCGGCGGACACGAACTGGCCGACCTCGACAAACGGTTTCGCTCCGGGTTTGTGCGACCGGTAGAAGGTCCCCAGTATGGGTGCCTTTATCGGTATGATTCCGTCTTTTTCAACGAAGGATCGATCCTCCGCTGGAGGTGTCTCCATGGGGATATCGGGGGAAAGCGGTGAACGGGACAACGACGGGGTTCCTTCAATGGAATCGACCCTTGCTTTCGGATAAACCGTTCTCGGCGAAGGACCGGAGGAGTTTTTTCTTACGATTATCTTCAGTCCGTCCATTTGAAGGTTTAATTCGGAAAATTTGGATTCTTCCAGTATTTTCATTATTTGGATTACGTCGTCGCCCGTCAATTCCATTGATCATCCCCTTATGGCCATCCTGTTTCAGAAATTCCTGAACCCCAGCTGGCGAGAAATAAAAAGTGCTTTTTCTTTAAGGTAGTCTGCATTTGAAAACAATTGTTCACGACTTGTCCGCGATTTTTCGTCCATCAAACTTACCGCCGCAATAACCCGCCCGCTCGAATCTTTGATCGGGGCAGCGATGCAGTTGATATTGTCGTATGTCTCTTCTTCGTCCACCGCGAAGCCCATTTTTCGATAGACTTTCAGCCGCTTCTTGATTGCTTCCGGCATGACAACCGTCGCGTCAGTGAGCTTGGTCAAAACGACGGCGTTTAAAATTCGATCCTGTTCTTTAACCGGGAGGTAGGCCAACAGGATCTTGCCAACGGAAGTGGAATAAACCGGAAGATTGAGCCCCACCCGGTAAGCCAACAAGTCCAGCGGCAGATTCTGGATTCTATCCAAAGCGACGACCCTGTTTTTCTGAAGGACGGCCCAGCTTACCGTGACTTTTGTTTCAATCGCCATCTGTTCGAGATGGGGCCGGATAATCTTTCTCAAAGGGAAGTGATACGCATAAATGACCCCCATTTCGAAAAAGAGTATTCCCAGGCGGTACTTTCCACCTTTTTCTCTTTTTTCAAAAATTCCTTCCCGTTCGAGGGTTCCGAGCATCCTCGATACTTTACTGGGCGACATCCCCAGTGATTTGGAAATTTCCGTAACACTTAACTCCTCGGTATCGAGATTGTTGAACAGCGAAAGGATTTTTACGAAATCTTTTAATGTCTTATATTCCTGCATAAGATTCCATTCATTTGCATAATTTGCATGTATGTTGCGATAAATACATTAAATTGCAAATATTGCAAATTAAAATCCCTGTCAAGAATAAACTGTCCTGAACCGCCAAAACATCAGAAAAATCGATAGCCGACCCCAAACGCCTCCCGGTTTTCATCATGGTGCCGGGGAACCAGTTCCAAGAGGCTTTCCATGATTTTATCCTTGTCCAGCGTATCGATGAGCTTTGCCATGGCGCCAAGAACGATGGAGTTTGCGAATATGGGCCTCCCGAAATGTTTCATGGCGAGGTCCTTGGCTGGAAATGATTTTTGGCTGCAGGAAAGATTTACCGTGTCGACATTTTCAACAAAAGCCGGGTCATAGATGATCACGCCATGGTCGGCTACGGTCCCCTTGAACCGGTCATACGCCGAGGATGAGAGCGCCACTAAATAGTCTGGATTCTCACACATGGGGCTGTCGATGACGTCGGGAGACAGGACCACTTGGCTCCTCACGTATCCGCCCCGCATCTCGGTCCCGTGGCTTTTCAGCATCGTGACATGCAATCCTTGCTTCACGGCGGCCTCACCGAGGATCTGTCCGAGCCTGACGACGCCTTGACCGCCGAATCCGCTGGCGACAATTTCCACTCTGGCTTTCATAGACTCCCTAGCCTCCTAATCTTTTCCACGTTTTCCCAGACATGCTCAGAAAACTCGGGCCGTGTACCCCGCGCATCGTGCCACACACCGGTCACCCAAATGGTATTTTCTTTTTCCTGGCCGATCGGGGCCGCGTGTTCTTCAATCCATCGGTAGATATTGATCGGGGTCCTCGAGCCCAGATGCCTAGAGCCGAAATTGGTGGGACACGGATACGGCATGTGGATCAGCGAAAACCCGTTATTCATCATCGCTTTCTTCACATTTTCCACCGCCCTTGGGCCGTCCATGGCGACGTGGCGAGCCAGAAATGTTGCGCCGGCCCCTTTGAGTATGTGCATTAAATCCATACCCTCACTCATCAGGTTGTGCTCGAACATACCGTACGGGCTCGAATCTGTTTTTGCCCCTTGGGGTGTGGTGAATCCGAATTGTCCGCCGGTGGATTGGTATCCAAGGTTGTCATTGACCACGACGGTCATGGCAGCGTTGGAACGTGCACAATGGATGAGATGTAAAAGCCCGATGCCGAACGCATCACCGTCACCCACCGTGAGGATGATTTTTTTCTCAGGCGACAAGGCGATGCGAAGTCCGCGGGCAATCGCGTAAACCCTGCCATGGGTCCCCGCGAACCCGTCCCCGTTCCACGTGGCAAAAGTCTGCCTGCCCGCGCAGCCGATCGAGGTTCCCCACACAATGTCCGCCGTTTTCAACCCGAGTTCGTGGATGGCCTGGATGACGATTTTATGGTTGATTCCCAGTCCACACCCGGAACACGCCGTGCTCGGTATTTTTCGAGATCTCAGATAATCATGCGTCAATCGAGAGGACAAATATTCCATCTCACCATTCCTCCACAGTCCATCCTTTTCGTTTCAAGGGATTATTTTTCAACAGATTTTCGAAGGACTCCAGGAGATCGGCAATGGTGGGCAATTCGCCGCATGTCCCCATGAAATGCACCTCCGCATCCTTCGGCGCCGCACGCTGCACCTCCCTTACAAGCTGGCCGTCCCAGTTCAACTCGACGACCAGGTACTTTTTCCGAGCACAAAAATGCTCATCCGGAAAAGGCCACAGGTTAACAAGCCGCAGCGCGCCGACCTTCATCCCTTTTGATCGAGCCTTCCCAACGGCGGTATTGATCACCCTCGACGGCGTACCATAAGAAACAACCACCAGTTCCGGGTCGTCTTCCATAAACCGCTTTTCGAACAGATGAGCGAACAAAGAGCGATTGTTTCTCACCTTGTAAATCAGCCGGTAGGCATGTTTGTGGTGCGCTTCGACTTCCTCAATGTCGTATCCCTGTTCCGTGGGTGTCCAGTCGGAACACAGCGCACCCGTGTTCAGTCCCATCTGAACGGGAGGGATATCGATTGCATCGGTGGGAGGGTAAAAGTCCGGACCCTTATGGAAGGTTCTCGGCCAGATTCGAAATCCCATCCGTTTGATTTCTTCTTCTGTTTCGGGAACCGTAATGTCCTCAAAGCCGTCCGTAATCAATTGATCGGCAAGCACCGTGACGGGCATGCGCAGACGCTCGGCAAGGTAGAACGCTTCGATCACCAGCGCCATGGCTTCTTGAGCCGAATTGGGGGCAAGCGTGACGGTTTCGAAATTCCCCCCTTGCGTTGGATAACGGGTAAGATAAAACTCCCCTTGCCCCGGTGCCCCGGTAATGCCCGATACGGGACCCACACGCCCCGAGTTCACGACCACAACAGGCGTTTCACAGCCCAGAGCCCACCCGAAAGGATCTGCATAAAGGATAAATCCCGGGCCGGAAGTGGCGGTCATCGCCTTCATTCCGCCAAGGCTTGCACCGATACACATATGCATGGCGGCACATTCATCTTCCGCCTGGAGATAAACGCCGCTGACCTTGGGAAGGCGAAGGCTCATGGCTTCTGCGATTTCGGTGGCCGGTGTGATGGGATATCCCGCAAAAAATCGACATCCGGCAATAATCGCACCCTCGGTTATGGCGAAATTCCCTGTTTCAAGAAAACGTTTCATTTTTTCGGACCTCCCCGTTTCATGGCCGAAGTTCTTTTACGTCAATCGCAAAATCAGGACATGAAAAAAAGCACTTGAGACAGCCTACACACCAATCGGAGGATTTACACTCCATTGGTCTATATCCTTTCGCGTTGAAGTTTTTCGCCGGGTGGAACGTTTCCACGCCACACACTTCCATACAATAGTTACATTCCTTACAGTGTTCGGCATTGACGACGACTTGAAACCGTCGTGCATCACAGCTCAAGCAGCGTCGTGCCTCCGCCGCCGCCTGCCGGTCGTTGAGACCCCTTTCGATTTGGTCAAAATTATCCACTCGCTGCCATCTTTTTAAGCGGAGCATGTCATTTCTCGGTTTGACATCAATCGCAAATTCAGACAGAAGCACCTCGTCTTCCGGTTCTGCAAGAACCTCGGAAATATCTCCATTCCCTCCGAGATATACGTCAATGCTCTTCGCCGCAGTGCGCCCCTGGGCAATGGCACGGATGATGGATTCCGGCCCGGTCACCACATCCCCGCCGGCAAATACGCCTGGTTCCGCCGTCGTGAGGTCTTCATCAACAACGAGGCGTTTACCTTCAATCGCAATGTTCGTCCCGCGAGAAACAAAATCGAGAACCGGTTCCTGTCCGACGGCGAGAATAACGGTGTCCGCCTCCACCCTGTGGGTGATTTCATCGTCATAGACCGGGTCAAAGTTGCAGCTATCGTCGAAAACCGACAAACACCTTTTAAATCCGATACCCGTGACGCTTTCATTTCCGAAAATTTTTTTCGGCGCCCACGCATTATGGATAAAGACGCCTTCTTCTTCAGCCATGGCGATTTCCCATGGATGGGCGGGCATTTCCTCTCGCTTTTCCAGACAAAACAGGTCGATATGTTTCGCGCCCAGACGCTGCACGGTCAGCGCAACATCGACCGCCACATTGCCGCCTCCGATAACAATAATCTTTTTCCCCAACTCCGCGGACTTTCCCATGGCCGTATCCCGAAGAAAGTCCCACCCCCAGAGCACTCCTTTTTTATTTCTGCCTTCAAGCGGAATCCGGGCACTGGAGTTCCCGCCCGAAGAGATAAAGACGGCGTCGAAAGTCTGTTTCAGCTCCAAAAATTCAATGTCTTTTCCGACAACCGAGTTTCCTCTAAAATCAATCCCTGTCGCCATGATATCGTCGATATCCCTGTCCAACCGATTTTCGGGCACCCTGTATTTCGGGATACCGTATCGCATCATGCCTCCTGGCTTGGGAAAGGCATCGAATACGGTCACCTTATGCCCCTTAGACGCCAGGTAATATGCGGCGGTAAGCCCCGCCGGCCCCGCACCGATGACCGCGGCTTTTTTTCCGGTTTGGACGGGAACCTTTTTGTATTTTTTCCAAGAATCCCCCCCCTTGTCTACGGCGACCCGCTTGATCGCCCGGATTGCAACGGGTTCGCCGAATTGTTTGTATGCACAGACCTCTTCACATGGCGCAAAACAGGCATCGGCACATACAACGGGGAAGGGTATTTTTTCGCGCAGCACGCCGACGGCCTGGTCATAGTTGCCGTCCCTTACCGCGCGAATATACCTCGGGACATCCACCCCGGCAGGACATGCATTCGTGCAGCGAGGGACGACAACATCCTTCCGGCACACACGAAATTGGTTCATAAGCAATTCCACCTCCTTTGCGTATTGCGATGCGTGAGGCACAAATGTTCATTTTCGCCCACGCCAGGCAAGTTTCGAAAGGAACGTAGCAAGAGACGTGCCAATAGCAGACCGGGCAATAAAGTTTTAACAGGCGGCAAACCCGATGAATTTATTGATTTTTATAATGGACAGGGTGAAAAGATGCGGGAGGGAATCACTCGTGAAGAAGATGGAAGTGTATGGATTGCCTTACATGTTCGGATTTTTGGACACTTATTTCCGCAGCAAACCATGCTGCCGGCATTTCTCATAGAGCGTGGAACGGGAAATGCCAAGGATTCTGGATGTCTTGGCCATGTTGCCCTTGTTCAAAGCCAGGGTCTTGGCGATGACGTTTTTTTCAAAGTTCACCACTTCCTCGGCCAGCGTACTGTCCGATAAATCGAACACTTTTTCCGCATCAGGCTCCCGGCGGGTAATTTCTTCGGGTAATTGGCCTGAATCGATGGTATCGCTTTCGGTGAGGCTCACCGCCCGTTCGACAGCATTCTTCAGCTCCCGGACATTTCCCGGCCATGGATAGCGTTGAAGGCGTTTCATTGCCCGTTCCGTGACCTTCATTTCGGGCCGCTCCAGCGTGTTCAACAGGTGTTCTATGAGGAGCGGAATATCGTTGATCCGTTTTGAAAGCGGCGGGATGAAGACGGTCATCGTATTCAGACGATAATACAGGTCTTCCCGGAACTTGTTTCGACTGATCAATTCCTTCAGGTTTTTATTGGTTGCGGCCACGAGCCGGAAATCCACATCAACGGATTTTACGCTTCCCACTCGATCCAGCGTCTTTGATTCAAGCACCCGCAACAGTTTTGCCTGGGCGTTGAAGGGTAGATCTCCGATCTCATCAAGATACAACGTTCCGCGATGGGCAAGTTCAATCTGGCCCGGTTTTCCTCTCGGAGATGCGCCCGTAAATGCGCCCGACTCATAACCAAAAAGCTCTGATTCCAGGAGTTCCTTCGGAATGGCGGCGCAGTTTACGCATACAAACGGTCCATCATGTCTTGGGGACGCGTTGTGAACGGCATGGGCGAAAAGCTCTTTTCCGGTTCCCGTGGCGCCGAGGATCAAAACCGGAGCGTCGGTCTGAGCGTATTTAATCGAAAGTCTCTTGGCGTCTTTGATTGCGGGGGATTCACCGATAATGGCATCAAACGTATACCGTGCGGAAAGAACACTGTTCAATCCTTTTTTATAGAACTTGACCTCCTTTTCCAGCAGGTTGAGTCTGGCCACAAGATCCGTAAATGCTTTGTAGTCCCGGAAAATGGTTTGAAGGATTACGCCGACAACGGTTCCTCGGTTTCTCAGGGGAATCCTGTTTACCAGGAGAAGCGGCGTGTCGGTTCGCAAGCTGCACTTCTGGCCCAGCTCAGACCTCCCGGAAGCAATCACATGAGAAAGCCGGGAGGCCGGGAAGTACTCCTTTATATGACGGCCCACAGCCGCCTGGCGATCTATGTTTAAAAGTTTGGCGTAAACCTGGTTCATAAAAACGATCCTGCATTCCGTATCGCAGACGATAATACCCGAATAGACGTTATTTAAAATTAATTCAAAAAATTCCACGAGTCCTTGAAGATCCGTGGGGCTTCCTTGAACCGATTCATTTTCCACTGAACACCCTCCGGGTGGCGAATAAAGCGCGGGAGGGCCTGACAGCCGATTATTCTTTTGTTTTTTTGTCGGAGATGACGTTTTTGACATTTTCTTCATCCGTTGAGACGCGTTTGATTTGATGAAAACGTATTGACCCTCAGGCCTTGATTGATCAGCCCCCCCGGCATATGGAATGCCTTTCATTCCCGGGTACGACCATCGCCGAGGAGGAGGGAGCCGTGGTGTCGTCTGAATCGAGTAGATGAATACTTTTCGATCTTCCAATCCGGAACGCCGCAATGGGGACAGACCTGTTTGTACCATTTGTTGCGAAGCCAGCGCGCCGCCCGGCTGTTGCGAGAGTCGTTTACCCAGAATCTTTTTCCACAGTGGGTGGAAACAAGTGCGCGTGATCCATTCTCTTGAATGGCGATTATCCCATGAAGAATCCCTCTGCGTGAGGGCCACAGTTTAATTTTTTGAATCAACCGAAACAGCTCGACCCGTTTTCGGTAATAACGAATGGTTGCGGTTTTTTGATCCAATGCCGTCACCCTTTGATCCCCGTTAATCTTTTCAGAGAGGCGGCAGTCATCGTAGCGACTCCGATCTCCAGGAGGTCATGAAGCAATTGATTTGATGAAATTTTGGAAAGCGCCCGATACGTCAGACCAAGGGGTATTCCCGGGGCGCTGATACGGGTTTCGGGGGAAATGTGTGCCTTTCGGATGAGATTTCGTGCCGGTGTGGCATCCAGGAGCAGGCGATAGCGACCGATGGCGCTTTCAGGATCCTTTTCGATTATCACGCTTTGGATTTCCGTTTCATTGAGTTGTTTCAAGAAACGGTTCAACACGGTGCCATCAACATCGCAAAGCGCCGCGCGGCCGCCCAAGTAAAGGACCATCCGGGCGGCACCGGCGCCCACAGGGCCTAAACCCATTATTAAGACGGAGCGATCTTTCAGGCCGCCCGCCATGAGATTCAGCCCCCAGGCATATCCTGCCCCCGTGGCATGGGCGTTGTCTTGCACCGTCCGATCGATTGTATTGATCACGATGAATTTTTCGTCGTCTGCAAGAAAAATCAGGTCGTTTTTTTCTCTGTAGGCTTGAGCCAATCCCCCAACGTCCTTGTCCTGCGTAACAGCGGCACGAATCCCCAGATGAACGAGGATTTTTCGTACCACCTCGGAAAAACCCACAAGGATTCCGTTCCCCGAACTCACCGGGATGACGGCGGCACTGCAGACCGCCGCGAGCCGTTCAAAGTCATGCTCATCGATGCCGGCCGCAAGGCAGGCCAATCGTCTCAATGAAACCCCTGTTATTCCGGCAAGCGTTTCATCGCAGGCTTCCAGGCCGGAGGCGATACGGCGGATTTCTTCTTCTCGGAGGCGGGTCATAATCCCTCATTGAAAGTTAAACGGATCCAGCGATCTCATCATGTTTTCCGCCACCAGGCGGCGCTTCTCCCGTGCACGATTTAAGTCGTTCCCGGTGATAATGAGTGTCGCTCTCCAATCACGGCTTCCCGGAGTATAATCACTTAATGCTTCATCGGCTCCGAAAAAATTCTCGAATTGCCGGACGGGCCCGGCGTCCGCCATGAGATGTTCCCCTCCGTACCGGAGCCTGCTGTTCTTGAATTGAATATGCTCATAGACCACGCCTTTTTCAGGTGAAACAGGGACCAACGACCGGATACCCCCCAGGATCATTTCACCGAGTTTCTCCAGCATGTTGAAACCGGATGACCAATAGACCGCGGTGGGCGTCTGGCTGGGCAAACGGGCATCGATTTCGATGACGTGAAGCGTGCCGTCATTAAGCACCGCTTCGACATCCATCAGCCCTTTGAGCTGCATCGATTCGGCCAGTCGGACCGAAATTTCATTGAATTCATCAATCAGCCGCCGGGGAAGTCGACTGGGGGCCTCCACACGCATGCAGTCAAAGGTATCATCGACGAACAGGTCCGTCACTAAAACGGGGTGATATCTTCCTGGAACCCCGAAAACTTCCAGGGAAAACAACGGGCCGTCAAGAAATTCCTGAACCACCCATTCATCCGAAGACGCCTGATTCAAAGTCAGCTCTTTGATTTCGGCTTCACTATTCATGACCCGGACGCCTCGACTGCCACTTCCCGAATCCGGTTTTGCGATAACGGGAAAACCGCATTTCGGCCAGGGTTTCGGGGCCGGCAGCCCGAGCTGGGCAAAGCGTTGATCCGAAGCGATCTTGGACGAGGAAATATCGTAGGCCGCAGGATCAAAGGCCATCGGTAATCCCGAATTGTCGGCATAGCGGGATAGAAACTCAATGGAACGCCGGTCTTCCAGGGTTGGGAGCATGAGATCAACCCCTCGAAACAAGCGTTCGGGATTTTTTTCCGAACAGACATCGGCGAGCATGAATTCATCACTCAAACCCCGTGCCGGCACATCGGGCCGGCGATCGATGAGGCGAACGCGCCATCCCGCCTTTTTCGCCAGATAAGAGGCTTCAACTCCTTGAAGTTTTCCGCCGACTATGGCAATGCGCATCCCGTTCTCTTCCCAGGCGAAACCGTCTTGGAGTCGGTCAACCAACTCAAATAATCCCCGGAAGTTGCAGCGGTTAGACCGCATTTTTCCAGGATCGGGCGTGTCTTAGAAGGCATTCTGCCTTTATTGTCCACGTCAAGGCAGCCGCCGGCAACACCTGAAAAGCCGGAAGCGGGAAGAATGAGGGAAGTGATGACATTGGCCCCTGCGTGAAGCCTTGGTAAAAGCCCCGAACGTCCTTCGATATCCAACGAAGCCGGAATCAGCAAGGACGGAAAGGCAAGCCGCAAAACGGCAAGGATGATCATCTCCCGTGTCGGATCGGGCGGAGGATGTGTCGCCATCGGCGTTCCGTTCTGAGGAACGAAACGCATCACCCGCACCTGCATTGCACCCAGTCGCTTCATCATGGAAATCGACCACGCCACATCGTCCATTGTTTCGCCGACACCGCACAAGATCCCTTCTTCCAGGTGGAGGCCCGCCGCTTTCGCGTTCATTTTGGCATTCCAACGGTCGGAATAACTTTGCCCGGGTCTCAGCGTTGCAAAGAGCGATGGATTGTGCGTTTCCTGGTAGCAGGCGTACCAATCGACACCGGCCTGGGCGAATCTATCAAGGACACCTGGCGGTACGACACCGGGCGAAACCATAACCGGGAGGCGGGTAACCGTTTTGATTTCGCGAACCGTTTCCACCAGCATCTCGAACCCTTTGGATCCGGGCGCAAATATCCGAGGGTCTTCCCCCATGGTGAGATCGATGAGATGGGCACCCGCTTCGGCAAGCCTTGTTGCCGCGGAAACGATCTCCTCTTGTGTTTTGCGATAACGGGAGATGCGGGTGTTGGATCGTCTATCGCGGCAGAACAAGCAATCATTGCGGCAAAAGGTTGAAAAATAAACGAACCCATAGAGAAAGACCTTGTTTCCGAAATAATTTTCCCGGAGTTTCCGTGCGGTCTCTTTCAAACGCTCAATGTGGGGAACATGGGTGAGGTGAAGCAAGAACCGGATGTCGGGGTCCTCGAGACTTTCCCCGTTCAAGGCACCTGTCAATATCTGTTCGAGTTGCTTTTCATCCCTCTTGAATTTTTTATTCAATGTATCTTATCCATAACGTTATTTGCGTCTTTTCAGATGTTTAATCGGATTCCGTCAATATAAGACAAGCTCCTTCCGAGTCTTGAGATGCTTTCTCCGCTTCCGGAAACCATCAGCAGTCTTTCGAGGCCAAATCCGATGCCCACCCAAGGCTCGGTTATCCTCCACGCTTTATCCAAGATATGCGGCCCCACGGCGCCTGACGCCACTTCCAGCTTTTGTTTTCCGGCAAGGACATCGATGGATTCCCCATAGACTTCCGACCACGTGACTGAAAACTCGAAATCCGCGACTCCCGCCGCTTCAGCGACCCAAGATGCAAGTTGCTTTATCCGAGTATCACGTTCCTCCATTGGCAGACCCATCTCCACAAGATTCAACATCGTAAATTCTCTGCTGTGTTGCACCCCACCCGTCTCCCTGCGAAAGCAAGGACCGACTTCGAAGATCCTCACGGGCTTTTCCCATACACGCAATAGGTTTTGAAGCAAGTAATAGAGATGGGGCGCCAACATGGGCCGAAGACAGTGTTTCTCGTCGATCCAATAAATCTGGCGAATCAATGGATGATCCTTGTTTATCGACATTTTGGCCAGATGACTCCGGGACATGATGATCGGTGTGGTGACCTGTACGAATCCTTTTCCAATCAAAAAATCCGACAGACAATTCTGCAGTTTGCAGACCCTGGGCCTCAAAGAATGGAAACGGAATTCGATGAGTCGCTTGCGTTCTCGTCTTACAAGCGCTTTTGCGATGGACAGAAATCTTTCGTCCCGTTGAGAAGCGGTGCTAAAGCGCTGTTTCAGGTGGGAATCGTCGGCTCCCAGTTCCTTCAGCCGGCGATGCTGGGTAACTGAAAACGAGAAACTCATGGAATATAACCCTTGTCTTTAGGGAATTTGGTGGGGAGTCCGGGAGTTGCACCCGGCTGCGCGGGTTTAGAGCCCGCGTGATCCCATGTCGATCCACCCCCCTTTTTTTCAGCGGGAATCAAGCACGCCTCAAGAGCGGGGGGTGATGTACCAGATCCCCCAACCAGTGTCAAGATCACCCGATCAGTGGTCAGCGCAACAGAGCGAACGCCATTTCCGAGTCGAGCGGCCACTAATCATATAGCGAAACCCGGGAAAAGGGAACGCAAAACCGGATCAATCAAAGGAAGGGGTTCCAAAGCCATATTCACGCGCTTTGACTGGATCGAATCGAGCCTTACGGCTGCGGCAGGACTCCCGTGGGCAGAGCCGACAACTGTAAAAAGTGACCGAGGAGGGAAAATAAATACCGGAAACCGATTTAAGCGGAATCATCAAGCAACTCTCTGTCAACTGAACGGCGATTCTTGATTCAACATCCTTCAGCAGGGTAAAAAGGTTCCTTTGCTCTTCAATAGGCCAGTCCATAAGCGATCCGGGGGACATAAAGGAGACATTATCCAGGGCGAAAACGGCTCGAAGTTGTTTTTCAAAATGGTTTCGGGTTTCGCGCAGCGCAAAGTTTCCGATTTCATCCAAAATATATTTTTCTAGTATGTCCTTGGCTGCTCCAATGACTTCATCCAAGCTCTTGCCGAGCGTCAGCACAAAGGGAAAAACCCGATCGACCCGGTCGAGGTTACAGCGAAGCACCCGGCTTTTGAAATAAACCCCTTCAACAACAACGCTGTCGTCACGCTTCTCATCCAGGTAGCTGGCTTGGTAAGCAACCTTGGGAACCATTACAGTCCGGACCAGGTCGATCAACTTTGAGAGAAGTCCTTTATCCGAAAATCGGAGTCGGTCTGCAATGGATTCCGGCTCCAGTTCGATTTCTGGAAACGAGATAACTTCCATCAAAGCCTCTAAAGTAAAACAATTTTGGTTTCAGCCATGTCCGACATTTTAGTGTGTCCCCTTATTCAGGTTCCTTTGAATTTGCGAACGGGGAGTTGGGGTGGATGGAGGAACAGATCCAAACCGCCGCAATAGAAATAGACGATTATACGCCCTTAGGGCAGCAGCCGAAGAAACTTGTTTTCCATAAAATCTCTCAACTCCCCTCCCCCATACCTGATTCAAGCATTGTTAAACCCAACAGTTTGGAGATTATTTTTTTTGTACCCTATTTGTACCCTTTTGAGCAACCGCCATACGTAACTTATTGATATAATGCATAGCATGCAATGCAGATACATTTGCCGATATAAAACAGAGAGCTTCATATATATGAGTCGTTCAGTATGTTAGATATTGATTGGAACGCGGGGGGAGGGGGGGAAAGAATGGGGTAAAAAAACGCTTTTTGTGTGAGAATCTGTGTAAGACTTTGTGTTAATTTGATCGAAAACGGCAATCTCTTTCCACTCGAAATCATAGAGCCCTCCGCCCTGAAGAGCGGGGCTCCCCGCTGAGGAAAGTGTCTATGTTAAGATAGTTTCCCTCGACCCCGCCTTAAAAGGCGGGGCGTGCGGGAAGCGTTCCGGTCAAGAGATGTAACATGCCTTCAGACGGCTTTTGCCCTTTTCTCAATGACCGCCAGGATCTTTTCGATGATCGGGAATATTCCATAGGTTTTCTTAAAATCGTCCGCCAGCTTTTGCGCGGACGGCATCACCGACGTAGCCATGTCCTGTAGGGTCTTCAAGACAAATTCGGGCTTGATCTCGACGGCGTCGCCGAGCCGCTCCCAGTGCCTCTGCTGGATCCAAGGCGGTCGGTTCTCCCCACCAATCTTCATGGCCTGTTTTTCCGTCAAATCCGGATAGACCTGTGTGCAGATCAGATCATAGAAGGGAGCAAGGCAAGGTCCCCGGTCCGTGAAAAGTATGGCTAAATTTTTCGCATGGGCGTCAGCATTGCCGATCAGGAAATTGAAAATCGTCCAGCGCAAAAGGGCCATCCGATCGGCCGCAGGCCGGCTACTCTTCTCCTGCAAGAGACCAAAGCACTGCGGTAAAGAAGGACCGCCTTCACTTTCGTATTTCTGTTCAGGAAGGAAACCAAGGGCCTGGCAGAAGTCTTCCTGATGGAGACGCATCAGGCGTCCGTCCTTGTTCCGAATACGGTCATAGCGGGTGATGATGAAAAGCCGATCAAGGCTCTGGCGGATCACCACCATTGGCGCTGCCAGCCCCATACTCTGCGCGAGCGACATGCAGAAGGCCTCATTCCCGACCGTATCCTCCAGATCCTTGATCGGGGGTTTCAGGATGTGGCTGCTCGGCGCATTCCCCGAAGCGATGAAGATCCGGTGGCCCTCCATGTATATCGGCAGTTTGTTTTGTGCCCCGGCCAGGGAGAGACGCATACCTTCCTCGCCGGCCATCAGCGGTCTTCGAGGTAGATCGATGATAACCCGATGCAATTCTTCTTCTTTCAATTCTCGGTAACCGGGTTTCACCGTGGGCGCCTGGCCCGAAGGTAGCACGGATACCGCACCGGCGCATTCCCCACCGATGCGGTTCAAGAGGGTATAGTCATTGTTTTCGGAAACCTGCAGGCGTCGCGCGATGACCCGCTTGATTTCTCCCTCCGGCAGGAGATTGGAGAAGAAAGGCCGGGCAAGGTCGTCAGGATAAGGCTCTGCGCGCAGGGGGAGGCGCAGCGACAACGGTACAGCGCCTGGCTGGTTGATCCAAACCGCATTGTATTGAAAGACAAAGCGTCTTTTTTCATCCAGCCAGAGCCGTCCGACCTTTTGTTCCTGAAGATAGACGTCAAGCCCGGAAATGTCTTCGGGAGGATGGTTATTCATCCGGCCACTTCCTTGGTTCGATGGTCATGTCGAGCCCCAGCCCTGCCAGTACCTTCAGGACCTTTCCGACCTGTACGGTCTCTTTGCCGTTTTCCAGTTCGGACATAAATCGGTACCCGACGCCGCATAGGGCCGCTGCCTCTGCCAGGGTCAAACCGTCTTCCTTGCGTTTCTTCCTGACGGCCGTGCCGATATCCGCTGCCGTGACTGCCCTGTTTTTCAATCCATCCTCCTTGGTTCCCTTTCGGGAATAATAATAGCCAATACACGCGTCGTCAAGGGATTTATCACCGAAAGGGAATAATTAAAGAAGCCTATCCTTCTTCTAAACCCAATATTCCCGACAGGGAATATAAATGGCCTTTTTCAAAAAGCAGGCGGAGTTTAAGCCAAGAATGAAAATATCCACACGAATGGCTTCTAAACGACAAATTAATCCCGGAATGCCCATCTGGCATTCCACTCTTTCATCAGTACAATAATGTAATAATTTGATGACCTCAGTTCATCTTATATATACATTTTTAAACTATCTGTTGACATCGGTTTAATTTTAGGCTTATTTGATGATTATGGGTAATGAAAGCAAAACAAAAATAAACCGTCTGATGAACCAATGGATCCCTGGCACTCCCAGCGCCACCTCCCATCTTGTCGGTTCAGGCTTCAGTCGGGATCTGCTTGTTAGATACAAAAACAGCGGCTGGCTGGAGCCGTTCGGTCGAGGAGCGTATAAACGTCCCGGGGATAAGGTGGATTGGCCGGGCGCTCTTTATACCCTTCAAAAACAGCTCTCCCTTCCTGTTCATGCAGGAGGAAAAACCGCCCTGCAGCTGAAAGGATACGCCCATTACCTGCCGGCGAAACAGAATACGGTTTTTCTTTACGGTCCTCGGGGATTGATTTTGCCAGCGTGGTTCAAAGGAGATCGTTTCAGCGTTCAGTTTATTGTGACGCGAACGAATCTTTTTCCTGGGGATTGCCAGGAAGGATTTACTGATTTTGAGGAACGTTATTTTTCGGTCAGAATATCAGCGCCGGAAAGGGCTGTCATGGAGATGCTTCATCTGGTACCTAAAAAAGTCGGATTCGATGAAGCCCAGTTAATCATGGAAAACCTGGTTGCCCTCCGTACCGATGTCGCCCAGAAACTTCTGGAGGCATGCCGATCCATAAAGGTTAAAAGACTGTTTCTGTATATGGCGGAACAAAAAGAACATTCCTGGCTGTTAAAGCTGGATCTATCGAGAGTCGATCTCGGGAAAGGGAAACGGATGATCGTTCGGCAGGGCCGTTTTGACGCGAAATATCGAATAACCGTTCCGGCGACTCTTGAAGGGACACCTTCTTGATCGAAAACGTTTACTACAACCAGGCCGAACTCCTCCTGCGGATCATTCCCTTCATCGAAAAAGAAGCCGTCTTTGCGCTGAAAGGTGGAACAGCGATCAATTTTTTTGTCAGGGACCTTCCCCGCATTTCCGTCGATATTGATCTGGTATATCTTCCCGTTGGTGAAAGGGATTTATCCCTCGAGGCGATAAGCTCCGCCCTTGTCAGGATATCTCAGGACATCGAAAGCAGGATACCAGAAACAAAGGTGGTACCCAGGAAGACCAGAGGATCCGATTTACTCAGCGGTTTGTTGGTTCAGAGACAAGAGGCGATAATCAAGATCGAAGCAAACCTAATCGTTCGGGGTTCCGTATATTCTCCTGAGAGAAGAGCTACCTCTTCGAATGCTTATGATATCATCTTGCGATCGCAACCCTAACAAAACCTGGGATAGGAAGAGTTTATTTTAATCTCAATGCTAGCCCATCAGAGAACGCAACACCCCGAAATATAAAACAGCCGTGCCAACCAGGGCTATCAGGGGGATTGTCATTAATCGGTACACCGGCCCCATGGGTGTTTGAAAATAGCTGTTGGACAACTGCAAACACAGGTGCAAAGGCGAGAGCAGTACTCCGGCAAAACCGCTGGCCAGGGCCAGCATCATATACGGCAGAATCAAGTTCGTCTGGTCCATGGATTGGATCAGGGAAATGAGGATGGGAAAAGTGGCTCCAACAAAGGCAATCGTGATTCCAGCCACCATGCCCACCAGAAACGGCAGTACAATAGCGACGGGTACCAATGCGAAGTGCCAGCGCAGCATCTCCTGGCTCATTTGTATCACCGCGCCGCTGTCCTCCAGGATGCCTTTGAAAAGGAGGATGGTTGCGACCATGTAAATCATGTTGAGCATGGCTGGTTGCCGCACGATGCCCCAACACTGCCCTGAATCCATGTGATTGTGCCGCCAGATCCAGACAATGGCGAGCAGCAGCGCCAGAATCAACCCCATCTCTTTAGACACCGACTGGAGTCCACCGGAAAACAGCATGGAAAACACCTGTCCCATTACCAGCCCAAAAACAATCACGAACAGAATGGGTGCCAACTCCTTCAGAAAAGGCCCTGCAGCGGTGCGTTCTGTTCCCGTCCGGGGTGCCGCCATGGCCCCGCGCAACGGCCAGTAGCCGGCCACCACCACTACCAGGGTCAATGGCAGGGTCACGAAGACCAGACGCCATAGGTCGATGGATGCCATGGCCGTAGTCAGCAGGATCCCGGGATACAGAGGCCACCAGTATTCCCAGATATGCCGGTACCAATAATTGATATAGCTGAGCTGAGGCGGTGAGAGACCGTGGGTTTTTCCCAGGTTCTTCACCATGGGTGCAGAAAAGATGGCGCCTCCGGGCATGGGCAGCAGGCCGATCAAGGCGGGAAAGATCACCATGTTCACCTGGGGCCGACGGATCATGCCTTTGAAGCCGTTGAGCAGCCGTTCCATCTGTCCTGCTTTTTCAAGGCTATGGCTCAGAACCAGGATCAGACTCACCACAATGGAAAGACTCAGGGTTTTGGGATGAATCAGGGACGACCCCATCGATCTTAGAATGTCCGCCGGCGGCATACAAAAGACAAGTCCCAGAGCAATCGTCGCGGATAGAAAGCTGTTACCCAGGGACCACTTCGCCTTGATCGCCAGCAAGACCAGAATAAACACACCCAGAACCCTTACGACCGCCGGAATCATGTTCAATTTTAAAATAATGCTTTCCACCATTGCCCTTTGAAAGTCATTTTACTTGAATCGATCATCCATCCCATGTCGACCATTGATGCAGCTTTGGCGGTGTACGTACCATGGATGCGTTCGTTCCACAACATAGCCTGAACGGTTTGGTCTTTGGTCACTGCTCCGGGGCCTTGTTGGAGGGCGGCGATAAAAGTCACGAAACATCCGTTGGACGCTTTGCTTCGTGGGCCGGCTCATTCCGGGAAGGGCCTCTGGCATTTAAGGTCAATTACATTCCCGGTGTCGGTGAAATTTCCTTCAACGTAGATTTCTGCGGTCATCTGTTTTCGGTGCCGCAAGTCCTATCAAACTTTCTTGAGGTTGACTTTTTGTGGATCGTTGAGATATTTCACCACGGTGTGGCGGAGATCGAGGTAACCGAAACGCTCAACTTTGGCAGCATTCCCAAGGGTTTTCATGGCCTGGACCGCTCTGAACAGGCAATCCATAATCAAGGCCGTTCTCTAAACTCCGGATAAAACATCATGAAAAAGCTGGAAGATGCATTCAAAATAAGAAACATGACCGCCAGGAATCGACTGGTGCTGCCGCCGTTGACCACGAACTACGGAACTGAGAACGGCTACATTACGCCGGAAATATTAAGGTTTTACAAGGCCAGGGCGAAGCAGATGGGGACCGTAATTGTCGAGGCGACTGCGGTCTGCCCTGAGGGACGCATCGTCCCCGGCAGCATTGGATTGTGGGAAGACGGCCAGGTTCAAGGCATGACAAAACTGGCGAATACCATCAAGACTGAAGGCGCCAGAGCGGTCGTTCAAATCAACCATGCCGGGGCGAAGGCCTGGCCTTTTAAAACAATGCATTCCTGGATTGCCCCCTCTAACATTGCTTGTCGGCTGGGTATTTCGGCAAGACCGGCAAGCATCGATGAGATCAAAAGCGTAATCCAGGCTTTCGCTGATGCCGCCTCCAGGGCAAAAAAAGCCGGGTTTGAAGGCGTCGAGATCCATGGTGCGCACTTTTACCTTTTGAGCCAGTTTTTATCTCCTCTCACCAATTTTAGGACGGATCGTTATGGGGGCACTATTGAAAGACGGGCAGCTCTAGCTGTCGAGATTACAAGCGCCGTTCGTGAACATCTGGGACCGGACGATCCGATTTTTTTCCGCATCAATACAGTGGAGAATCTGGAAGGCGGTATGACCCCGAATGATGCCGTGCGCATCGGGAAACTGCTGGCAGAAGCGGGTGTGGATGTCCTGGATCTTTCCCTGGCTGTCCAAGGGACCTGGAAGGAAGAGGAGGGAAGAAAAATCCTTATTACCACATCCGCCTATGCCAAGGATGAGACCCCGGGAGGTGTGGTTGATCTAGCCGCAAAGGTCCGGAATGAATGTGGCCTGCCCGTCATCGTTGTCGGCAGGCTTGGATCCAAGACTTCCGCCCGGCAGGCCCTTAAAGCCGGCGCGGATTTGGTTGCCATAGGCCGACAGATGATTTGCGATCCGGATACAGCTGAAAAGATTCTGTCAGGCAGGGATGATCAGATTTTGACGTGCGAAGCCTGTCAGACCTGTTTTGCCTGTCTTGGCAAGGGAAAACCCGTACGGTGCAAGCAAAACAAGAAGCTGCCGGATTAGGGTCGGTAACGTTCCCAAAAAAGCGGCGGGCCTACGCCTGACCCTTGGCAATGACGAATAAAAAAAGGAACTTTTTCCCCTTCCCTGTGTGAGAATTTGTGTGAGAGAATAGTTCCAAAATGTACCAAAATATGATAAAATATAATAAAATTAATAATCTGAAATAACAATATTTTCTATTAGTTATATAATTCCAGGAGGTTGAAAAACTCGGGGATTCTGCTTCCTAATCCTTGTGCCGCGTGTTCGATTCACGCCGGGGGCATTCATAGTTGATATCCAACAAGGCGTTTTCCTAAATACTTACAGGTGAAATGGGAGTTATAAGACGGAATCGCGCAAAAGATTTTGCGACCCGAGGCGTTGAGCTGACATGCCGAAATAGGCTATGGTTCCGGCTTTTTGGAATCCTGCCGTCGCATCCAAAGGCGCAAAAATGACTCCGGCAAGACAGCTTCCAATTCCGGCGATTTTTTGGGAAAGTCCTTCAGATTTCGAGTGAACAGGTATCGGGCCTTGATTTTTGAGGCACAGATCCACTGGACGGCATCTTCAAAGTCATGGATGTCCAGCCGCAGGGCTTTGTCGATGTCCCTCTTCCCAACGGAAACAGCACCGAAAACGTGCATCATGTCGCGCAGGATTTCCCTGGCCCGGCCGGCGCCCAGGTGTTTTTTCACAACATAGAAGATGTCGGTGAGGCTGGTGACGGATAGAAACGCCTGGATCGCGCCTGTCTCTGCCAGTGCCCAGATGGATCTGGAATTCTCGTAAAACGGTTTTCTTTCCGCCAGTACATCGAGGATCAGGTTGGTATCAATAAAGACCTTCATGCTTTTCCTTGAGACGCTCTTCCCGGAGGGTTTTGCGGTCTGTGGAAACGCCCTTTAAAACACCGGAAAGCGATTCGAGGATTGAAGTCTCTTGAACCGGCACGAACTTTGCCAGCGGCTTTCCCCGGTAGGACACCAGCACTTCTTTTCCCCGGCGGATCTCCCGGATCACGTCTCCGGTTTTGTTCTTCAGCATCTTGGCTGAAATGATTTTCATTGAGTTCCCCCTTTAAATATCCTGAAGTAGCTATTTTATGTAATTTATGTGTAGCCCTTTTCCATCAGCCTGTCAAGCGTTTTGGCCAATTCAGACTCGATTTTCTTATCCGGTGCAAAAATGTTTCGGGCTATCCGTATATTGATGGAGAGGATGAAAACGGACCGTATGATGGGGTATCGAAGATGGAAACAAGGGATGTCTTGATAAAAAAGGCATATCGGCGGATCATTTCTGTCTGAAACGCTTTTTGTGTGAGAATTTGTGTGGGAAAAAATTCAAAAATGTGCCAAAAATTGATAGATGTCGATATCATAATGACTCCAAAAACCAAATATTTCAATGAGTTGAATAGTTCCAGGAGGTTGAAAAACCGACCAAACATCACGCATTGGAGGTACCGATTCGCGATGGCCGCCATGATCGATTCACCCCAAACCTATTTTGCACAACTGGTTCCCCACCGCGATCCACTCCTCGTCTTACTTGAAAAAGAGGCGGCAAAAGAGAATATACCGATTGTGGGTCCTGTCGTGGGGGAATGGCTTTATCTCCTTGCCAGAATCGGGAATGCCCGACACATTCTGGAATTGGGGACCGCCACAGGGTATTCATCCATCTTCCTGGGAAGGGCGTGCCGCATCAACCAGGGGCATGTCCTCACCCTGGAGTGTGATCCCGGTTTGGCCCTGAGAGCCCGAAAGAACGTTGAGCACGCCGGCTTAAGCGATACGGTGGCGGTGCTCACGGGGGATGCACTGGCCGAAATGGAAAAAATGGACCGTCTTTTTGATATGGTATTCATGGATATCGAAAAAGCGGATTACGCCCGGGCACTTCCCCATTGTGAACGGCTGCTCAAGGAGAATGGCCTCCTCGTTGCGGATAATACGGCCTTCAGGGATGCCGATCCGTTTAATCAAGTGCTCCATGACAATCCGTCCTGGCGCTGTGTCAATTTGTACCTCTTTCTGCCCGGACATTCTCCTGAGCAAGACGGAATCTGCCTTGCCTTGCGAACGCATGAACCGCCCAAGCGTCAGATGAACCGGGTTTGAACCGCACCTCCACGGGATTTCGATGATTGGGGGGCCGGTGCTCCCGGCGGGAAGCCAAGAAAAAAACCCGGTTTCCTTCACCCACCGTATGACCCCCTTGGCATTCAATGAAATATCGTATAGATAGGGCGTTTCAGACCTGAGGGAACACCGTCGCCTGAACAGATGAGGACCCTATTGTGGAACATCCCAGCCGATGCCGGGAATTTTGGAAAGGCGCCCGCGACACGCTGCCGCTGGTGATCGGTGCCGTCCCGTTCGGTATCATTTTCGGGACCCTGGCCTTCGGTGCCGGCCTGTCGGCGGCGGGTACCATGGGAATGAGCCTGTTCGTTTTTGCGGGCTCGGCCCAGTTCATTGCCCTGGGACTGGTGGGGGCCGGAACTCTGTGGCCCATGATCGTGCTGACCACCTTTGTGGTCAATTTCCGGCACCTGCTCTATACCGCCACCCTGCTCGACTACCTGAAAGCCCTGCCGCGCAGGTGGCAGGTCGTGCTGGCCTTCGGCCTGACCGATGAGACCTTTGTCGTGGCCGTGGGTCGCTGGTACCACAACGACGACAGCCCGTACAAACACTGGTACCAGTTGGGTTCCATGGTCTTCATGTACACCAACTGGAACCTCTGCACCCTCTTGGGACTGGTGGCCGGCCGCATGCTTCAGGGAATCGGCGGATGGGGCCTGGATTTCGCCATGGTGGCCGCCTTCATCGGCATGGTAATTCCCTATTTGAAAGACAAATCCACCCATATCGCCGTGCTGGCCGCCGCTGTCAGCGCCGTGGCGTTCCAGGGCATGCCGCACAAACTGGGGCTGATCATGGCTGCCGTGATCGGCATGGCCGCCGGCGTAGCCGTTGAAATGCTTCAGAAAAGGCGTGTTGGAGCGGTGGCTTCCCGAGGGGATTCATAATGGAGACGTTTTATTTGGTCGCCGGCATGGCAATCGTGACCTTTTCCATCCGCTACGGGCTCCTGGCCCTGTCCGGCCGCATCAGACTGTCCGAAAGTATCCAGCGTGCCCTGCGCTATGTGCCGCCCGTCGTCCTGACAGCCATCATTGTTCCGGCGGTCCTCTACCCCGGCGGGCGAACACTTCACCTGTCCGTCTTCAATGCCTACCTGGTTGGGGCTGTGGCAACCGTGATTATCGGCAAACTGAGCAAAAATCTTCTGGTCACCATTGTGGGCGGGATGGCCTGTTTCGCCCTGTGGCAGTGGCTGATGAGGAGCCTGTAACCGGTCGCTTCACCGTTTCGTTGAGAAACCCGGTGAACCGCCGCCACGATTTTTGGTCGGCACCTTCGCGATAGCGGTCTGTGCCGAACACGGTAAAGGCATGCGGTGCACCGCCATACGTAATCATCTCGTGGGGCACACCGAAGCGCTCCAGCTCCTTGGCCAGGGAGGCAAAGTCATCCATCCTTGCGTCTGAAATACAGGTTTGCCAGAGCAACGATGGAGGTTCCCAGGATTAATAAAAAGGAGATGGCATTGATCACGGGTGTGCTGCCGTCCCGAACCTGCAAGTAGAGGTTGATCGGAAGGGTGGCTTCGGATCCCACCAGGAAAAGGGTCGTGTTGAAGTTTTCGAAGGACATCAGAAAGGCCACTGCTCCGGCACCGATAAGGGCAGGACGTAAAAATCTCAATGTGATAAACCAGATGGCTTCGAACCGGTTGGCCCCCAAGTTCCTAGCGGCCTCTTCAAGAGAGAGGTCGAACTTTTTGAGCCGTGCGGACACAATCAGAGTAACCAGCGTTGCGATGAAGGAAAACTGCCCCAGCACGACCAGCCAGAAGCTCGGCCGGAAAAGGGCAACATCAAAATTCCAGTGCTGCTCGAAGTAACTTCCCAAGGTGTTGCTGAACAGCAAAATGGATATTCCCAAAATCACCCCGGGAATTACCAGAGGAGCGAGCATTAGAAAGTACAACAACGGCTTGAATCGAAAGTCTTCCTGTTCAAAGAGAAAAGCGCCGCACGTCCCAACTGCCAGAGAGAGCACAGTGACGAAAAATGCCGTCCGGAAGCTGGTCCAGAGGCTTTTCAGGATGATCTGGTCATGAAAGACCCCCACCCGATTCTGAAGGTTTCCGAAAAACCACTCCAGGGTAAAGCCTTTCCAGGGTAAAGCGGGAAATTGGGAATCATTGAAGGCAAGAACACAGGTGACCACCAGTGGGGCGAAAAGGAAGATAAAATATAGAAACACGTACAGGTTGAACAGGTGGTTGTAAATTCTGGAAGCAGGCAAGCTCCGGATCATTGAACCACTTTCTTCAGGTCCTGACGGGAAAGCTTGAGCCCTGCCCAGACCACCAGCGAGGACAACATAAGCAGCAGGAATCCAAAAGCGGATCCCTGGTTCCAGTTGAAACTGGCGATGAACTGGTTGTAGATCTGCTCCGTAAACCAAAGGGAGTTCTTCCCGCCGATCAGTTTTGGGGTGAGGTAGTCTCCAAGGCTTAGCATGAAAACCACGATGGCGCCCGATACGATGCCAGGGGAGGCATGCGGGATGACGATCCGAAGGAGAATGGACCACATATTTGCGCCCAGATCATACGCGGCTTCGATAAGACTGTCGTCGAGACTTTCAAGAACAGAAATGATGGGTATTACCATGAACAAAATCATGGTATAGACCAGCCCCATCACCATAGCAGCGTCATTGTAGAGCATCTCCACCGGCTTTTCCAACACTCCCATTTTCAATAATATATGATTAATCACCCCGCTTTCTCGTAAGAGAATCATCCAGCCGTATACCCGAACCAGTTCACTCACCCAAAACGGGACCAGCAGCAGTACCAGCAAGAACCCCTGGAAGCGGGGATTGACGACCTTTGTTATGAAAAAGGCGACGGGAAAGGCGATCAGGAACGTCAGAACCGTAACCAGGATGGAATAGAGAGCGGTTCTGACAAAGGTCAACCAGTAGATGGAATCTTCGAAGAAACTCTTATAGTTGCTCAGGCTCCATATGACCTGTCCCTCAGCAGTTTCGGATCGAAATGACATCACCAACATGTCTATCTGGGGAAGAACAATCAACAATACCAGCCAGAGCAATACCGGTGTGATGAAAAGGATCAACCCCCAGCGTTTGAAATGCATCCTGGTCCTCGTTTTCACCCGCAGGAACCGCAAATCCCGGATCGGCGGCTCTATCGCCTGCCCAAGGACTGTCTAAAACCGGGACTCTCTTTCCGGAAAGCAGATGCCGGATTGAACATCCCATCCGATTTCAAGTTTGTCATTTTTTCGAATGTAATCATACTGGCGGTTTTGGGGCAAAGCCAATAGAAGTTCGGCCTCCCTATGAAGAGGATGGGCCAACAGACGACTGTTGGCGCCATCAAAGAGGATGTCCTTTACGACCACCTCGAAGCGATTCAGCCCGCGCCGGGAAGGGTCCGGCTGGATCATCATCGCTTCCGGCCGCAGAAACAAAACTACAGGGCTTCCCTCCTCCATTGGTTCCCGAATTTTGGTCCGGAAACAATTGCCGTCGACGGTTTCGACAACTGCAGTATTTCCCAGAGAGCGGAGAATCTTTCCTGACCAGACATTATTTTCTCCAACAAACCGTGCGACAAAAGGGGTCGCGGGTTGATTATAGAGATTTTGAGGGGTGTCGATCTGTTCAAAGGCGCCTCCGTTCATCACGGCCACATGGTCGGACATGACCAAGGCTTCCGACTGGTCATGGGTGATATAGACAAAGGTGGTGCCCACTTTTGCCTGAAGCTTTTTCAGCTCCACTTTCATCTGCTCCCGCAACTTGAGATCCAGCGCCCCGAGGGGTTCATCCAGAAGGAGGACTGCCGGTTCCAACACCAGTGATCGAGCGATCGCCACCCGCTGCTTCTGCCCACCGGAAAGCTGGCCGATTGTCTTGGGCGCAAATCCGGTCAATCCCACCCTGTCCAAAATGGCTTCCACCTTCTTTTTAATGACGGAACGGCTTTCCCCCCGCCTGCGAAGCCCAAAGGCGACATTTTCCCCCACGTCCATCATGGGAAACAGGGCCAGGTGCTGAAAGATCAGGTTCACCGGACGCTTGTTGGGAGGAATTCCCACCATATTCCTTCCGCGGATCTCGATCGTCCCCCCGGAGGGTTCGGTCAGCCCTGCAATCATCCGCAAAAGGGTGGTCTTTCCACACCCGGAAGGCCCTAAAATGGAAAAAAAGCGCCCATCGGTCACCTCGAAGGAAACATTTTTGACGGCAACAAAATCCCCGAATTTTTTTGTGACATTGCGAACCGAAAGATCGATTTGCATCATAACTCTTGGAAAAGAGCAGGGGCTTTCCCGGCAAAAGCCCCCATCTTTTGGATTTCCGCGCCGGGCACGGAGTCAACACGAAGTTTGCTTTCGGTTAGTTGGCGGCCTGGACCTTATCAAGAATCTTGCCTTCGATTTCCTCGAGTTTGGCCGGAACCGGGGGGTACCACTTGATGTTGTCGATGGCGGACTGGGGAAAGCATCGCTCGAAGTTCGCCCGTACAGAGGGATCCAGATGGGCGTTCGCCCCATTGGATGCCGTGGCGTATTTTTCCGCATTGGTGAAAAATGCGGCGTTTTCCGGCGCCAGCATAAAATTGATCCATTTGTATGCCGCCTCTACATTCTTGGCCTTTGACGGCAGTGCGAAGGTATCGATCCAGCCAAGGGCGCCGCTTTTCGGGGCTAAAAAATCAATGTCCGGATTTTCGGCATGCAGCTTCCATCCGCCCCCGTCCCAGGCCATGGCCAAATGGACCTCCTCGGACCGCATGGACTGGAGCAAGGCATCGCCGTTGGCCCAGTAGTTCTTGACCAGCGGTTTCCCTTCAATGAGTGCCTGCCCAACCCTTTCCATCAGGTCGGTGTAGGCTTGGACGTCCCCGTATTTTGAAAACGGATCTTCGCCCATGGAAAAGGCAATGGCGATGAGGGTGGGCCGTTTCAGCCGATAGCTGATACGGCCGGCGTACTTCTTGTTGAGAAGATCGGCGTAATCCGCGGCATCTGATGCGTATTTACGATTCACAATCAAGCCGGAGGTTCCCCAGCAAAATGGTACGGCATGCGGTTTTCCGTCAACCATCGTATTCTTTTTCACCGCTTCAAGCATGGACGGGATAATCTGGACGGTGTCGATCTTGGACAGATCGATGGGTTGATAAATGCCGTATTTTTCCTGCACGGATGAAATGCGATCCTGGCTTGGCTGGGCGAGATCGAACCCTGCCCCGCGGGTGGCGCGAAGTTTTGCAATCATTTCTTCATTGTTTGAGTATGTTACGTTGACGGTGATGCCGGTTTGTTGCTCAAATTTCTCAATCAGTCGGGGTGGGGCATACCCCTTCCATGTCAACAGAGAAAGTGTTTCTTCTGCTCCGGCCCCGTTAATGAACGTTAACAAGACAATCCCGGCAATGATTGCACTCAAAAATATCCCTCTTTTCATTTTCTACCTCCTTTCACGTTGTCAGGTTGCTGGATGCTGGAAGGTTTGAGGTTCAATGCGAATACTTTTGGGAAAGCACCAAAAGATTGAAACCCCAATCGATTGGCATTGATGGAACTTGTTTTTCTGTGGGAGGGTGTAGAGAAAGCATGGGTCGTATTTTGCCATTGTCTGCTCCCCGGGATATGGGAACCTGCAGTTGGCGGAGCGTGTTATTTTTTATTATAGGAAGGTCTATGGGCTGTCAAACGAAATTATATCGAAAGGCGCCCGATGATTTTAACCGATTTGAACAAAAAGGGAGGCCCTCATGTTCATGCCATTCAAGCGAAAGGGATAATTTTTACGCGAAACCGATTCCGGATTGTGCTAATATCGGACAAAATCAGGGAGGTGCCCCTTATGAAAACATACCCCATTCCCATGGTCCCCGGGCCCGTGAAGGTGCATCCGGACGTTTTTAAAGCCTACCAGGTCGACTACGGTTCCGCCGATCTGGAAGCGGAATACCTTGAGCTTTACGCGCAAGCCGAGCGGAACCTGCAGTCCCTTTTGGAGACGCAACATTCCGTGGCGATCTTACAGGGCGAGGGCATGATGGCCCTCTGGGGGGCGTTGAAAAGCTGCCTTCGCCCCGGCGACCGGGTCCTTTCGGTGGCCACCGGTGTCTATGGCTACGGGATTGCGGATATGGCCGCGGCCGTCGGCGCCGTAGCCCGGATCGTGGGACTGGGCCATAACGAAACCCTGTCCGACCTTGCCGCATGCGAAAAGGCGATCGCCGAATTCAAACCCAAGATGATCACCGCGGTCCACTGCGAAACCCCGTCGGGGACTCTCAATCCCATTGACGGCCTCGGCCGCCTGAAAAAGGCCATGTCGGTGCCCCTCCTTTACGTGGACGCCGTATCCAGTGTGGGAGGGGCAGCGGTACGGCCCGAGGCGTGGGATATCGACCTGTGCCTGGGCGGGTCCCAAAAATGCCTGTCGGCCCTTCCGGACACCTGTTTCACGGCCGTGAGCCCGAAGGCCTGGGAAATCATCGAGGAAGTCGATTACGTGGGCTATGACGCGCTCAAGCCCTTCCGCAGGGCATTGGAAACGCATGCATTCCCATACACACCCGCCTGGCAGGCCACTGCCGGACTCAATGCCGGTGTTCAAGCCGTCCTTGAAGAAGGACTTGAAGCCTGTTTCCGGCGACACGATGCAACGGCGGTTTACTGCCGGAAGCGGCTGGAGGAGATGGGCTACACCCTGTTTCCCGCACCGGATGCGGTGCCTTCCCCCACCGTCACGGCCGTCCATGTGCCCGAAGGCATCCCTTGGGCCGAATTCGATGCACGCCTGCGGCAGCATGGATTGGTGGTCGGCGGCAGCTACGGCCCCATGGCCGGGAAGGTCTTCCGTCTCGGCCACATGGGGACCCAGGCCGACAGGAACCTGGTGGACCAGGCGCTGGATGTCCTTGAACGGGCCCTGTCGGACCTGTAGCCGGAACACGTCCGGCAGGCGTCCGGGGATCCTGTTTTTCGGCGGCGTATGGCGCCCTCCCGCCCTGCGGGAACCGGGGTCAAGCCGCCGCGGATATTCCACAACCTCCTGAAAAAGTATTGGAAAACCGTGAACGCAACGCGTCTCCAACAAAATGTTCTTCTGGACCATTCCCCGGAGCATGTCCGGGTCGTCTTCGAAAGCCCCTGCCCGGTGCTCAGCTCCGCTGTTTTCAACGGCGGGTGGACCACGGCGGAGGCCGTCTTGAACCTCAAGGTTCCCAAGCGCCCCCCCGCTCCCGATGCCCCCTTGGACCCGCCGGAAAAGACCCTTGCCGGATACTGCCTCCGCAATGGGTGGCACGGCGTGACGGTGGGCATGATGACGGCGGCCTCCATGAATTCGCTGAGGATCGCCCGGGAACGGATACATGCCTTTGAAACAGCGGTGCTGGTGACGTCGGGCCTTTCCAATCCCTTGAGGGCCGGAGACCCCGCCCCCCGTCACACCCCGGACGACGCGGCGGCCGCCGCCGGCACCATCAACACGGTCATCGTCACCGCCGCGGCCATGACCCCGGCGGCCATGGTGGAAGCGGTCATGATCGCCGCAGAGGCCAAGGCCGCCGCTCTCCAGTCCAGCGGCGTGCGGAGCCGGGTCTCCGGCGCCATCGCCACGGGCACCGGCACCGATGCCGTTGCCCTTGCGTGCGGGAACGGGATCCCGCGGCTGAGGTACTGCGGAAAACATACCCTTTTCGGAGAGACGCTGGCCCGGCTGGTCATCCAGGCCACGGCCACCTCCATCGCCTGGGAATCCCCTGAAGGCAGATCGGCCTTTTGACCCGGTGTACTTTCCCGCCGTTCAAGGGGCGCACGCGCCCCCCTTGACCTCATACACGTTGGCGATACAGCATAAAAAGGTCATCGGGGTATCCCCGGTGTTTTTCATGCCGTGGGGCTCCAGGCTTGGAATATAGATGAAGTCTCCGGGCCCCGTGGTCTTTTTCAAAATGATTCCCTCCGTTTCCGGATCATAGGCATAGCATTCGGCGGTTCCGGAAAGGATATACATGGTTTGGTGATAAAAATGATTATGGATCGGGATTTCGCCGCCGGGCTGAATGGTAAAATAACGCAACCCGTATTCGGGATATCCCGTCCCGTCGTCTCCGTGGCGGGAAAGCCAGCGGATGGACGTCCCGGTGACGGGACGCATCCTTCCTTTGAAGGGGAACCGGTCGATCGGGACATCTTCGCAGTCGAGAAAATTGGCGATTTTCATCGATATACCTCCCATTTTTCATTCCGTTTTTCACCGGAGGGGCCATCGGAACACGTGGCCGGGAACACCGCCTTCCATCAAAACCGCACCGCTTTAAATTGACAACGCCAAGGATTTCTTTTATTTGGCAAATGATAGGGATTCGGCGGAAACAAGTAAAGACAAAGGTTGGTGTTTCGGTTCATATGAAATGAAAAGCCCTCCATTCACCCCACCCCTTAAAGCCCCCCGGGTTGCCATGCAGCCGGGGAGCCACGCGTGTTTCCTTTACGAAAACGATGCCGAACATCGACAGGTCCTCACCCCTTTCATCCGGACGGGTCTTTCACAGGAGCAAAAGGTCCTGTACCTCATTCATGCGCATCCTTCGGAGACGATCCTTTCCTATCTTTCCGATGATGGAATGGATCCGGCGCCGTTTATTCAAAACGGACAGCTTGTCATTGCCCCTGTCAAAGATTTTTTCGAAAACAGAAGCGGCTTCGATCCGGAAGCCGCCGTGGAACAACTCCAGGATTACGCCCGGCAGGCCCGGGATGCCGGATATCCGGCCCTTCGCGTGACCCTGGAAACCTCCTGGGCGACGCAACTGGTGGATTCCGAGGCGTTCAGTCGGTTTGAAACGCGCCTCGACGCCCGGATTCCCGGGAGCAGCATCCTCTGGCTGTGTCAATATGACCGCAACAAAACCCCTTCCGTCTTTCTCCTCAATGCCCTCACCGCCCATCCGGATGTCTTTATCGGCACAAACCGCATCGAAAACTTCTATTATATCCCGCCCCGGGAGCGCCTGGGATTCGACTCGGAAGACACGATTCTTGACAACTGGATTCAGAACCTGATGCGGCGGAAAAAAGCCGAAGACGCCCTCGAGACCCGGATCCGGTTTCAAGAACTCATCATGCACATTTCGGCCGGTTTCGTGGAATCCGGAGAGACGGACGTCCAAATTCAACGGGCCCTGGAAACCATCGGGGAATTCGCCGGGGTGGACCGGGCCTATCTCTTCCAGGCAAGATCGGATGAGGGGCTTTTCGACAACACCCATGAATGGTGCGCGCCCGGGGTCACCCCCCAGATCCATCACCTCCAGGGAATCGCCGTGGAAAAGGAACTCCCCTGGTTCTGGAAGCGGCTGCGCACCGACGGTGTTTTTCATATACCGGACGTCTTCGAGATGCCCGACGAGGGACACCTCGAGCAGAAGCACTTCGAAGCCCAACAGATCCAATCCCTTATCGCTGTTCCGATTGCCAGCGGCGGCAGCTTCAAAGGATTTCTGGGTCTTGACGTCGTGGGCGAGCGTATGGCCTGGCCGGAGGAAATCATCCTCCTGCTTCGGATCACGGGGCAGATCCTTTGCAGCTTTCTCGATCGAAAAGAGGCTGAACATGCGGCACGGGAACGGGAGATCCGATACAAGACCCTCACGGAAAATCTCAATATCGGGGTGTACCGAACCGCCGGTCCTTCAGAAGACCGCTTCCTGGAAGCCAACGCCGCCATGGCCCGAATTTTCGGATACGAAACCCGGGAAGAATTCCTCAAAATCAAACCCTCCAAAACCTTTCAGGATCCGCAAGGCCGCATCCAACTCCTCGACAAATTGTCCGACCGGGGCCAGCTCCGAAACGAAGAAATTCAGCTGGTCAAAAAAGACCGCACCCCCTTCACCGCATCCACCTCCATCGTGGCCATCCGGAACCCGGAAGGAAAAATCGACTATTTCGACGGGGTCCTGGAAGACATCACCGAACAAAAACAGATCCAGGAAGCCGTCAGGCGATCCGAAAAAAAGTTCAGGGACCTTTTTAATTCCGTCAATGACCTGATTTACACCATGGACCTGGAAGGCCGCTTCCTCTCCTTTAACCAGGCGCTGGTCCATATCCTGGGGTACGCCCCGGAAGAGCTCATCGGCCGGCCGGCGTCCGATTTCATGAAGCCCGAGCTAAAGCCTTTTTATCGCAGCGAATACCTCCAAAAGGTCCTTGAAAAGGGGCGGCACCAAGGCGTGACGATCTACTTCGCCAAGGACGGGCGCAAAATTTATCTGGAATATCGAAGCGTTTTGGTGCGGCCCGAAGGCCAGGCACCTTACATCAGCGGCATCGGCCGGGATGTCACCGAAAAGGTGCTTTCGGAAAGAAAGATCAAGGGATTGCAGGAACAAATCCTGCATTCCAAGAAAATGCAGGCCATCGGAACGCTCGCCGGCGGCATCGCCCATGATTTCAACAATATTTTGGGGATCATCCTGGGAAACGCGGAACTGGCCCTGGAAGATGTTGTGGAAAAAGGCCCGGTCCGGCATCATCTGGAAGAGGTTCAGACCGCCAGTCTGCGGGCCCGGGATGTGGTGAAGCAACTTTTAAGCTTCAGCCGAAAGACCGAGCATGAGCGGAAGCCCCTCCGGCTTTCCCCCCTCATCAAAGAATCCCTCAAGCTCTTAAGGGCATCCATTCCCGCCGACATCGCCATTGACACCCAACTCGACGAAACCGCGGCGCCTGTCCTGACGGATCCCGGCCAGATACACCAGGTGCTGATCAATCTGTGCACGAACGCCGCCCATGCCATGGAGGAAACCGGGGGCACCCTCACCTTGCGCCTCGAGAATCATGTCGTCGAATCCGAGTTATCCTCCGGTGCGATGCCCCTGACGACCGGGCGCTATGTGAAACTGACGGTGGAGGACACGGGATCGGGAATCGATGCCCGCCACCTGGATCGGATCTTCGATCCGTATTTCACTACAAAGGAGATGGGGAAAGGGACGGGGTTGGGGCTTTCCGTGGTTCACGGCATCGTGAAGGATCACAGGGGCGAGATCACGGTGGAAAGCCGGCCGGGGAAAGGCACCCGGTTTTCCATTTACCTGCCGCCCTGCGCCGGAGAAGCGACGCACGAAGCGGAAAAGGCGGCCGTCCTTCCCACCGGTTCCGAACGGATCCTTTTTGTGGATGACGAAGTCAGCATCGTGGAAACGGGAACCCGGCTCCTCGAGCGGCTGGGATACCGGGTGGAAGGGCATACCAACCCCCTGGACGCCCTTGCCTGTTTTTCCAAGGACCCTCATGGGTTTGACCTGGTCATCACCGACATGACCATGCCGCATTTGACGGGGGATCGACTCATCAAAGAGATTTTTGTCCTCAGGCCCCATACACCCGTTATTTTGTGCACGGGATTCAGCGAGCGGATCAATGCGGAATCCGCTGCACGCCTGGGGGTCCGGTGCTACCTGGAAAAACCCCTCAACTGGTCGGAACTGGCCCGAAGCGTCCGAAAGGCCGTTGAAGAATGAGTGCGCTTTACTTCTTTTTCAGGATCGACCGCCACCCGGTAGGCGTAAAATAGGGCGGGCCCACCGTCTTGCGGACATCCCGCGCCATTTCCGTGACATAGAAGGCGTCCGGGTCTTCCTCCCGGACGATCCGCAAAATGCGGTTGAGATGCTTCCGCCGGCAGGCGATATAGAGTTCGTCCACCGGGCCGTTTCTCCCTTCCCCCCGGAAAATGGTCACGGGCTGCCCCCAACCGCGGATCCGGCCGGCCAACTGGTTTCCTGCGGTTCGGGTGATGACACGAAGGATCACCGTGCCCAACGCCAGGCGTCGCTCCACGGCGATGCCCACCACGTTTCCCGTGGCATACCCGAAGGCGTAAAAAAGGGCCAGGATCGGCTGGTCCTTGATTTTGTAAATCACCGTGCTGACAACGGTGATCCAGATGAGCAGTTCGAAGATTCCCAGGAAAAAGGCGACGATGCTTCTCCCCTGCACCGTGACGATGGTCCGGATGGTGCCGATGGAGACATCCCCCACCCGCGCCAAAAAGATGAGCACGCCGATCCCCAGGGTGTGCCAATCCAACATGAAACCGGTCCTTGTCCTGGAAAACGATTCAATGGCCGACAACAAAAATATTACCACCCCTCCGGGACAAACGCAATTCCTTGCGGCGCATCATTTTTGCAAAAGGTGCGGAAAAGCCGAAAAGACCGTCAATTCGCCGGATAAATCACCGCGCCGGCGAAGTGCTTTGGAAAGCGGTTGATAAATCCGATCAAAAACGGTAAGGGCGAAAGGTCCGGATTCACCTCTGAGGATGAGATAAGATAAAAGATATGAAAATCATTCCAACGGCCCTTGACGGGGTATGGCACATCGAGCCGGATGTCTTTTCAGACCATCGGGGCTTTTTCATGGAAACGTATCACCGGAAACGGTACCAGGCCCACGGCATCCGGACGGTATTCGTGCAGGACAACCTTTCCCGGTCCACCCGGGGGACCCTCCGGGGGCTCCACTATCAGATTCAAAACCCCCAGGCCAAACTGGTGCAGGCGATCTCAGGGGAAATCTTCGACGTGGCGGTGGACATCCGCCCGGAATCCCCGACTTTCGGGAAATGGATCGGGGTGCATCTTTCCGGCGAGAATAAAACCCAGCTGTTTATTCCGGAAGGCTTCGCCCACGGCTTTTGCGTCCTCAGCGAAACCGCCTTTTTTTCCTATAAGTGTTCGGATTTTTACGCCCCGGGCGACGAGGGGGGCCTTTTGTGGTCCGATCCGGATGTAAAGATCGACTGGCCCATCACCCAACCCGTGATCTCTGAAAAAGACAGCCGGTTCCCCTGCCTTAAAGAGATCCCCAGGGACAGGCTCCCCTTGGGGGGTAACACGCCATGACCCTCGCCATCCTGGGATGCAACGGGCAGCTGGGCAGGGAACTGGCCTTGTCGGCCCGCCATAACGGCCTGGCGGCGGCGGGCGCCGATCTCCCGGAGCTGGACATTACGGATGCGGCCTCAGTCCGGTCCTTCATCGCATCCGTCCGCCCTTCCGTTGTCGTCAACGCCGCCGCCTACACCCAGGTGGACCAGGCCGAATCGGATCCGCAGACGGCCTTCGCCGTCAATGCGGACGCCCCCGAACGCCTGGCCCGGCTCTGCGCGGAGCGCCGCCTGCCGCTGATCCACATCTCCACCGACTATGTGTTCGACGGAAAAGGAAAAACCCCCTACCGGGAAGACGACCCGGTGAACCCGTTGGGGGTTTACGGCCGGAGCAAGGAAGAAGGGGAACAAAAAATCCGTTCCTGCTGGGGCATGCATATCATCATCCGCACCGCCTGGCTCTACAGCCCCTTCGGCCACAATTTCGTCAAGACCATGCTCCGGCTGGGCAAAGAAAGAAAGGAATTACGCGTGGTGGCCGATCAGTACGGGTCCCCCACCTGTGCGGCGGATTTGGCCCGCGCGATTGTGACGATCATCGAATCCCTGCATCGGAATCCGGCGCCGCCATGGGGCACGTATCATTTCACCGGCCTGGGGATGACCACGTGGCACGGGTTCGCCAGGGCGGTATTCGCGGAGGCCCGGCGATATATGCCGTTGAAGGTCATGGAGGTCGTTCCCGTACCGACCCGGGAATATCCGACACCGGCCCTCCGCCCCCGGTACAGCGTCCTGGACTGCACCCGGATTCAACGGCGTTGGAACGCGACGCTGCGGCCCTGGGAGGAAAGTCTCAAAGAAACCCTTCATCGAATCTTCAACGAGCCTGGAGAGACGGATGGCATCTGAGGCGCAAACCGATTTTTCGAAAAATTTCTCTTCACAGGGGAAGGACGCATCCGCCATGCGCGGCTATGTGCAGGTCTACACGGGGAACGGGAAGGGGAAGACCACGGCGGCGCTGGGATTGGCCCTGAGGGCGGCGGGGGCGGGATTGAGGGTCTTCATCGGTCAGTTCATCAAGCGGGGGGAATACAGCGAAATCAAGGCGCTCAAGCGATTTTCAGACCTGATCCAGGTGGAGCAGTTCGGCCTGGGACGCTTTTTGGAAGGGCAGCCCTCGGCCGAAGACATCGAGGCCGCCCAAAAAGGGGTGGCGCGAGTTCATGAGATCATGGCCCAAGGCCGGTATCAGGTGATCATCCTCGACGAAGCCAATGTGGCGGTGAAATCGGGGCTCATCCCCGTTCAGGAACTCCTGGGCCTTATCGTGGCCAAGCCGTACCGTGTGGAAATGATCATCACGGGACGGTACGCTTCCACGCGGATCATGGAAGCCGCGGATCTTGTCACGGAGATGAAAGTCATCAAACATTATTACCATGAAGGTATCGAGGCGCGCGTTGGGATTGAAAAATAGCACAAAAGCGCCGTGCCTCGCCGTGTTCGGAACCGGCTCGGAAGTGGGAAAGAGCATCGTGGTCACGGCGTTGGCCCGATGTTTCGTTCAGGACGGCATCCGGGTGGCCCCATACAAGGCCCAGAACATGTCCAACAATTCGGGGGTGACCCCCGAAGGCCTGGAAATGGGCCGTGCCCAGATCGTCCAGGCGGAGGCCGCCCGCATCCCGCCCCACGTGGACATGAATCCGGTTCTGCTCAAACCCACGGGGGAAACCGGATCCCAGCTCGTCCTTTCGGGGAAGGCCGTCGCCACCCTTTCCGCCCGCCGTTATTACCGCCGCAAGGAGGCCCTGTTCCGCAGGGTCGCCGCCGCGCTGAACCGGCTGCGGCGCCGTTACGACGGCATCCTTATCGAAGGGGCCGGATCCTGCGCCGAAGTCAACCTGATGGAACACGACATCGTGAATTTCAGGATTGCACAAGCCGCCGACGCGCCGGTCATCCTGGTGGCGGACATTCACAAGGGCGGGGTCTTCGGCCAAATTGTGGGGACCCTGGCATGCCTTCCTCCATCGCACCGGGACCGGATCGCCGGGATCCTCATCAACCGGTTTCGGGGGGACCCCCGGCTTTTTGCCGAGGGCGCGGCGTGGATCGAAAAAAAGACCCAGAAACGGGTCCTCGGGGTGCTCCCCTGGCATCACGGAATCCGCATCGATCCCGAAGATTCGGTGGTCCTCGAGCACCTGAACCCCGCACCGAAAAGGGCTTCCGGCGCGGCCCGGGTGGCGGTGGTGCGCATCCCCCATATCTCCAACTTCACCGATTTCGAACCCCTTTTCGCCGTTTCCGGGCTGGACGTGGCGTTCATTGAAACAGCCGGGAACCTGTCTTCCTTTCATGCCGTGATTCTGCCGGGTTCCAAAAACACGCGCAGCGATTTGGATTGGCTGGCCGCCGCCGGTTTCAAAGAGGCCCTGACCGCTTACGTGAAAAACGGGGGGCATGTATTGGGGATCTGCGGGGGATACCAAATGCTCGGCACCCGGGTCCACGACGAAAAAGGGCTGGAGGGCCCGCCCGGATCCACGGCCGGGCTTGCCTTTTTGCCCGTGGAAACCCGCCTCAAAGCGCCCAAACGGACCACGCGGACCCGGTTTTCATGGAACGGCGCCAAGGGTGTGGGGTATGAAATCCATATGGGGCAGACCCGGAGGAAAAAAGGAACGGCCCTTTTTCAAATCCTTCGCCGGAATGACCGGCCCTGCAAAGGCGAAGACGGATGCGCCGCACCGAACGGCCGGGTCCTGGGGACCTACATTCACGGCCTCTTCGACACCCCCGCCGTTACCCGGCAGTGGCTGGATACCCTGGGACTCGAGCATTTGCCCGTGCCGGAAGACGCGGGCCTGTTGGCAAGGGACAGACAATACGACCTGTTGGCCGACCATTTTCGAAAACACGTGGACATGGACTATCTGGCGCCTCTTTTCCTGAAACCGAAGCGATGCCCCCAAACCCCCGAATGACGGATACCACGCTCATCATCGGCGGTGCGAGAAGCGGAAAAAGCCGCTTCGCCCTGCAGCTGGCCGAAGAAAAAACGACGATGAAAAAGGCTTTTCTGGCCACTTGTGTCCCCACCGATGCGGAAATGCAAGACCGGGTGGCCCGGCACCAGCGGGAAAGGGGGAATTCCTGGAAGACCCTCGAAGTCCCCCTGGACCTGGCCGGCGCCCTCCTCGAAGCGGATCGATGGGCCGGAATCGCCCTGGTGGACTGCCTGACTCTGTGGGCGAACAACCTTCTCTTCCAGACCCGGGACGAAACCGAGATCGACCGGTACGTGGGCCGTCTCCTGGACGCGGCAAACCGCGCGGCGTGTCCCGTGATCTTCGTCACCAACGAAGTGGGGACCGGTATCGTCCCGGAAAATCCCTTGGCCCGGCGCTTCCGGGACGTGACCGGGCGGATCAACCAGCAGGTGGCCGCGGCCTGTACCCGGGTGTTTTGGATGGTGGCCGGCATCCCGGTGCAGGTTAAAGATTCGAAACCGGTATGACCGCTTTCATCGCCGCCCTCCAGTTTCTGACCCTTTTTCCCCTGGGCAGACCCCGCCGTGCCGATCCGGAAAGGCTGGTTTTCTTTTTTCCGGCGGCGGGGCTTATCCTAGGGGGGGTTCTGGCCGCATGCGATTTCCTTTTTTTGCGTCTGGGTTCCCCGATCACCGCCGCGGCCCTGGATACCGCCCTTTTAGCCCTGATCACCGGTGCCCTGCATCTGGACGGCCTGGCAGATACCGCCGACGGCCTTTTGGCGCACCGGGACAAAAAAACGGCGTTGGCCATCATGAAAGACAGCCGGGTCGGCGCCATGGGGCTTGTGGTGACGGTCTGTGTCCTTCTGATCAAATGGGCGGGGTTGGCGGCCCTTTCCTCCCAGCGGAACCTCTGTCTGGTGCTGATCCCGGCCTATGCCCGGGCCGCCGTCACGCCTGCGGTTTTCCTTTTGCCCTACGGCCGCCCCGAAGGCGGCACCGGCACATATCTTTTTGAAAAACCGTTACGCCCGTGGATCCTTTCGGGGATGCTCCTCCCGCTGGTCCTCTCCTTTTTCCTGGGCGCCCGGGCCCTCTGGCTCAACGGTGCCTTTCTTTTCATCGGCGGGGCGGTCCTCTACTTTTACCAAAAGCGCATGGGGTGCATCACGGGGGACATGATGGGCGCCCTGGTGGAGGTCATGGAAGCGCTGCTCTTTTGCATCCTCTCCGCGGGAGGTGCCGGATGATCCTCGGACACGGGGGAAATATCTACGCCCTGGCCAAGGCCCTCGGATGCGCGCCCGGGGAAATCATGGATTTGAGCAGCAACATCAACCCCTTCGGTCCCATGCCGGAACTGACGGCGTATCTTCAAAAGGCCCTCTCGGCCTTGTCGGCCCTTCCGGAAGCGGATGCCGGATCGGTTTCCCTTGCCGCCGCGGCCCGGTTCGGAATCGATCCGGAAGGGGTCCTGGCGGGAAACGGCACCACCGCCTTCATCTATGCCCTTCCCGGCATACTGGACACCCGCAAGGCGCTCATCGTCGGCCCCACCTACACCGACTATGCCGACGCCTGTATCCGGCACGGCGTCCGGGTACAATATCTTTTAACCCGCGCGCCGGCGTCCTTTGCACCCAACGTGAAAAGAATTCGGGCCTTGGCCTCCCGTTGCGATACGGTCTTTATTTGTAACCCCAACAACCCCACAGGCGTCCTTATCCCGAAAAAGACATTGGAATCCATCGTCTCGGCGTGCCCGAAAACCCGGTTTATCATCGACGAGTCTTACCTTGACTTTATCCGGGAGGGGGAAACCCAAAGCCTGATCCCCTTTGATGCACCGAACCGGATCGTCCTGTATTCCTTTTCCAAAATGTTTACGATCCCCGGTCTCCGGACCGGGCTCATGGTCTTTCCGCCGGCGCTGCGAAACGCGGTTTTCCATGCCCAGGTGCCGTGGAGCGTCAATACCCTGGCCCAAAAAGCCCTGTTGTTTTTATTGGCCCGCCCGGAAATGTGCCGGGATTTTATCCGGATGAGCCTCGAGGGCCTGGAAAGGGAAAAAGTGCTTTTTTTAAAGGCCGTTGCCTCCGTGGAAGGCATACGGTTTTTCCCCGGCCGCACCGCCTTCATGCTGGGACGGCTCACGCGGCCGTACAGCGCCGCCGGCCTGTGGCGCCATATGGCGCAGCACCGGGTCCTGATTCGAAATTGCGCCAATTTTAAGGGTCTTTCCGATCAATACGTGCGGATCTCCATAAAGAAACGCGTCTGCAACCAGACGTGCGCGGCGCATCTGTTGACGTATTTTAAAGCACCGGTCCCCTTGAACCGGTGAATTCCGGATCGGATCTTCGACCGTCTCAAGGAGACGCCCGGCGCTGGACGGTTGTCAAGGGTTCTCCCCGATGGTAGAGTGGTGATACCGATTTTTTCGCGTCAAATCCTTTTTGGATTTTATCGGAAACAACACGCGGACGGGATGCGTTTTACCGAAAGAAATGGACGGCGACATGATCCGTCAATGGGCGCAAAAGGCCCTGAGTTCTATTTGTCTTGCCGCGGCGGCATGCTCCGTCGGGGCACATCCGGAAACGGCCAGGGCCGCCACGGATCAGCTGGGCCGGGAGGTGCGGATTCCGGCACAGGTCCGGCGCATCGTCTCACTGGCGCCCAGCATCACCGAGATTCTCTTTGCCCTGGGTGCCGGCCATCGGGTGAAAGGGGTGACCCGGTTTTCAAACTTTCCCCCGGAAGCCGAAACGCTCCCCAAAGTGGGGTCCTATGTCCACCTGGATCTGGAAAAGATCGTGGCCCTCAGGCCGGATCTTTGTATCGCCGTCAAAGACGGGAACCCCAAAGACGTCATTGACCGCCTCGATCATCTGGGGATCCCGGTCTATGCAGTGGACCCCCGGAATCTGCAGGCCGTGAAGGACACGATCCTGGAAATCGGTGCCCTCCTGGACGTCATGCCCGACGCCCGACGCCTGGTCGGGGAGATGGACCGGCGGATCCGGCGCATCACCTCCAAAACCGCCGGTGTGACTCATCGGCCCACCGTCTTTTTTCAGATCGGGATCTCCCCCATCGTTTCCGCCGGCACCGATACCTTCATCCATGAACTCATCACCCTTTCGGGAGGAATCAACCTGGCACAAGGCCCTGTCCCCTACCCGCGCTTCAGCCGGGAACAGATCCTGGCCTTGTCTCCGGAAGTCTTCATCATCACCAGCATGGCCCGGGGGGCGATTTTCGAGCGGATCCGGAGCGAGTGGCGCCGGTGGCCCCAGATTCCGGCGGTCAAAAAGGATCGCATCCACCTCATCGATTCGGACCTGGTGGACCGGGCCTCCCCCCGCCTGGTGGAAGGCCTCGAAATCCTGGCCCGCTTGATCCACCCGACGCTTTTCCGGGCGGCCCCATGATCGCCCCGCGTGCGTCATTGCCCCGCCGGATTCTTTTCGTCACCCTTTTTTTCGGTGCGGCCCTGTGCATCGCCGGGGTCTTCGGCCTTTCCCTGGGATCGAGCGAAGGGGCCTTTTCGGAGATGCTCCGTGCCGTCATGGGGCAAGAGACGGCGGACCCTATGATCGGCGCCATCATCTGGAAAATCCGGCTCCCCCGGGTCCTCATGGCCGCCCTGGTCGGGGGGACATTGGCTTTGGGCGGATTGGTCTTCCAGGCCCTGTTGCGCAACCCCCTGGCCGAACCGTATATTCTGGGGATATCCGGGGGATCGGCCATCGGCGCCATCATCGGTATCCTGATGGGGCTCTCCCGGTTTCCGGGGGTCAGCCTCTTTGCTTTCCTGGGGAGCCTTTCCACCCTGGCGGTCATTTTGCTGATGGCCTCGGGGAAGGGCATGCTCAAAAAAGACGCCCTGTTGCTTTCCGGGGTCATGATCAACGCCTTTTGCGGCGCCGTGATCATGTTTCTGGTGTCCATGACCCAGGACGCCCGCCTCCACAATATCATTTTCTGGCTCATGGGGGATCTTTCCCTCATCGGGCTGCCTCAAGTGGGGATTCTGGCGATTTTGCTCCTCCCCTGCTTTGTCCTCCTGTTCTATCTGTCCCACACCATGAATCTGCTCCTTTTGGGAAAAGAAATGGCCCAGACCATGGGCGTGAACATCGTGGCCGCCACCTTGACCCTTTTGGGGGTGACCTCTTTCACGGTCAGCATCACGGTGAGCCACTGCGGCCTGCTGGGGTTCGTGGGGCTCGTGATGCCCCATCTTTTACGGCTGGCACTGGGGGCGGACCACCGGGTCCTGGTCCCGGCCTGTCTTTTCGGGGGCGGCACCTATATGATTCTTTGCGACCTGTTGGCGCGCAGCCTGCCGGATCAGGGAGAAATCCCGGTGGGGGTCATCACCGCCATGATCGGCGCCCCTGTATTCATTTTCCTGCTGATCCAATCCAAAAAATGAAAACCGCTTTGTCCATATCGGAACTGCGCCATACCTACGGGGAGGACATCACCCTTAAAAATCTTTCTTTTTCGGTGGGCGAGGGGGCGTTTTTCATTATCATCGGCCCCAATGGTTCGGGAAAGACCACGCTCATGAAAATCATCGCGGGGATCGAAAAATATAAAAACGGCCGCGTGTCCGTTTTCGACAAACCCGATCATCGTTACTCCAGGAAAGAGCTGGCCCGGGTCATGGCGTATGTTCCCCAGGTCTTCCCGGTGGATTTTCCCTTCACGGTGAAGGAGGTGGTGATGATGGGGCGGGCGCCGCACATGGGGGTGCTCGGTTTCGAACAGGAGCCCGATTTCCGGATCGCCGAAGCGGCCATGGCGTTCACCGGGATAAAAGGGCTTTCGGAACGGAAGATGGATCGGATCAGCGGCGGGGAACGCCAGCGCGCCATCATCGCCCGGGCCCTTTGCCAGGATCCCCGCATCGTCCTTCTGGACGAGCCCACGGCCTCTTTGGATCTTTCCCATCAGATCCGGATCATGGACCTGATGGAACGGCTCAAGGAAGAAAAGAAAATGACCGTCGTCATGGTTTCTCATGATGTCAACCTGGCCGCCCTGTATGCCGATACGCTCCTCATCCTGAAAGACGGCGAAGCGGTGGGCATGGGGAGCCCGGCCCGTGTGCTCACCTTTGAAAACCTGGAAAAAGCCTACGGGTGCACCCTCCTGGTGGATCAAAGCCCTTTGGGGGGACTGCCCCGCGTATCTCCCGTCCCCCAAAAGTTTATCCGGGCGTCCAGGGCGGATCATGAACTTCACCGGGGCCGCGACGCTTAAAATTTAAAAAGACCCTCAAACACGATTGCAATATCGGATATATCCGAAATCGATAAACACATACCCATTTTTGATTTTATATTTTTATTTTTGAGTTGTTTTTATGCTTTGACTTTTTTAATGGAAAAATTATGTGATATAAAAACCCGATTAGCAATGCTTAAAAATGGTACTATCTTCCAAAGAAAGGATAATGCCATGGAGGTCGTATGCCGCATCGGGAAGAACAACCTCGCCACTCTTGTCTGCCCCCGATGTGCCTGGGCCAGAAGAATCGATGCCACCAAGTACCTTGGCGAAGGAAAAAAGATCAAAATCAAGGTTCGCTGCAGGTGCGAAACCACCTATATCGCCGTCCTCGACCGCCGGAAGTTCCACCGCAAAGAAACGGATCTCTACGGCACCTATGTCAAACTGGAGCCCTCCCGCCAAAAAGAGATGGACACCCCGGAAAAGAAAAAATCTGTTTTCAGAGAAGCTCCTTCGAACCCGCTTCAAAAGGCAGAAATTGCCGGAAGCGTTTCTGTGAACCTTTCAGGCACATATACCTCGGTGAAAGACAGTTATACCGGGGAAGCCATCATCGTGAATCTGTCACGGGAGGGCCTCCGGTTTAAAACAAAAAAGAATCCCCCTTTGAAGCCCGGGGACCTCATTTTGATCGAGTTTCACCTGGATGACGGGAACCGATCCCGAATTCGAAAACGGGCCGTGGTCAAAAGCGTCACCGATACCTCCGTCGGGGTTCAATTCACCCGTGTGGACCCCACCGACGCCAGCGACGTCGCCATCGGGTTTTACCTTCTGACCAAAAGCTGATATGGTCATTTCCGGTCTTATTTCTGATGGCTTCGTAAAAAGTCCATCTGCGGCGTTGCGCGGCATTCTTCGTCATTGCGGCGTACCTGTAAGTACGCCTCATTCCTCAAAATTTGCGCGCCTTGCATCTGGAGCTTTTTACTTTGCCATCCCAATTTCGACTTTTTACGGTTTCATCATTTCTGACAAACGATCACGCGATGCACCCGCCGGTGTTCGCCCGAAAACGCGTATCGGATCTGTTTTTTACGGAGGTGTGGATTGGATTTTCGCCGCCTGTTTCACCCGGAAAGCATCGCCGTGGTGGGCGTTTCCCTGACCAACGACCGGCATCCCGCCAACGTCATCTATAACAAAATTCATTTAAGATATCCGGTGAACGTGTATCCGGTGAACCCCAAGGGCGGACGCCTTCAGGGGGAACGGGTATATACCGGCATTCCGGAGATTCCGTCTTCCGTCGACCTGGCGGTGATTGCGGCCCGTGCGGAATTCGTGGGGGAGATCCTCGAAACCTGCATCGAAACGCGTGTGGGGGGTGCGGTCATCATATCCGGGGGATTCGCCGAAACCGGCCGAAACGATCTCCAGCAAAAACTGGTGGATTCGGCCCGAGAGGCGCAATTCCCGTTCATCGGACCCAATTGCCTGGGGATTTACGTCCCCGGCCGATTCGACTCTTTTTTCCTCCCCGGGGAACGGCTCATCCGTCCGGAACACGGCGCCGTGGCCGTGGTCAGCCAGAGCGGCGGCGTCCTGGTGGATCAGATGGTGAAGTTCGCGGAGCAGGGGGTGGGGCTTTCCCTGGCGATAAGCATCGGGAACAAGGCCCTCATCCGGGAGCTGGACCTGATCCGATACCTTGCAGAGGATCCCGATACCCGGGTCATTTCGCTGTATGTGGAAGGGTTTGAAAAAAACGAAGGCCGGCGGTTTGTGGAAGCCGCCAGGCGCATCTCCAAGCCTGTCATTGTGTTAAAGGCCGGAAAAAGCCGACAGGGGAGCAGGGCCGCAAACAGCCACACGGCATCTTTGGCCGGGGATTATCAGGTCTTTTCCCAGGTGATGATGCAGCACGGCGTCGTGGAAGCAAAAAATGAATTCGAGATGGTGTCTTTCTGTGAGTCCTTGAGCTGTTACCACCGGCCCATCGAGGGAAAAATCGGTATCATCACCGCCAGCGGCGGGCACGGCGTGCTTGCGTCCGACGTCTGCGCCGACCGCGGCCTGTCGGTACCGGTGCTTAAAGATGCCGACCGGGAAAAGATCCGGGAAAGCCTTTCGGAACGTCTGCGCGCCATCGCCACCCTGCAAAATCCCATTGATTTAACCGGGAGCGCCGACGATGACGACTTCGTGGCCGCCGCCGCGGGCCTGATCCAGGTCCCGGATATCGACTGTGTCATTCTCCTGCTCCTGCCCTATTCTCCGGGAATCAGCTCGGATCTCGGCGCCCGGATGAGTTATCTCTTCCGGGGCCAGGACAAGCCCCTGGTGGCGTACGTGCCGCACCAGGAAAAATACCGCATGCTCATCGAAGGGTTCGAACTCAACAACGTCCCGGTCTCTTCTTCCATCGACGGCGCCGTCTTAATGGCGGAAGCCCTCCGGAGGTGCCGGCCATGCTGAACCCGGAAATCAAGGACATTTTCCTGAAGGCCAAAAAGACCGGATGGGTGATGGAGCCGGAAGCCAAGCGCCTGATGGCCCTGGCCGGGATTCCGGTGCCGGCCTTTTCGTGGGTCAGGACGGAATCTGGAGCCCTTAAAGCCGCCCGGGACATGGGTTATCCCGTGGCGGCCAAGGTAGTGTCTCCGGAGATCCTCCATAAATCGAATGCCGGCGGTGTGGCGCTGGGAATCGAAAACGACGCGCAATTATCCCGGGTCTTTTCCCGATTCAGCACCATGCCGGGGTTCGAAGGCATCCTGGTGGAGGAAATGGTCTCCGGAACGGAACTGATTCTCGGCGCCAAGATCGACTATCAATTCGGCCCGGTGATCCTGCTGGGAATCGGCGGCACCGGAGTGGAAGTCTACGAGGACACCGCACTTCGCATGGCCCCCCTTGGAGAAAAGGATGTCCTGGCGATGGTCGACAGTCTCAAAGGCGCCATTTTATTGAAAGGCCACCGGGGAACCCCGGCGATGAATCTGAACGCCTTGACACGTTTGATGCTGGATTTTTCCGCTCTGGTCATGGCGTGTGCCGAAGACATCGAATCCATCGATTTAAACCCGGTGAAATGCACGCCGGAAGCGTGCGTTGCGGCCGACGCCCGGATACTCCTGCCCCAAGCGAAAAAAAACAGGTCCACTTGATTGGAACGTTTCCGGTATGGTAAAGAAACAACCCGGCTGAAATCGGTCCGGTCGAAAGTGGAACGGCTTTACATGCCGCTTATTTTGTGGCAGTCTGATATCTCCGGCTGACGCTGTAAAACGGTTCAGGAGTCGAACCCTTGAAAAGAAATATCTTTTTGCTTCTGGTTGTCCTGTGCTTCCCGTTTGCGGTGCCGTCGGCGGCGGAAGACGTCATCGGGGGGCTCCGAAAGGTCACGGGCAAGGCCGTCATTGAACGAAACGGGGCGCAGATCGTCGCCCGGGACGGCCTCGAGGTGATGCAAAACGACGTGATCAAGACCGGGAAAGACGGCGGTCTGGGAATCGTCTTCCGCGACAACACGCGCCTTTCCATCGGGCCGGAGACCGAATTGACGCTGGGCCGGTATATCTTCGCGCCGGCTGAAAACCGGTTCGAATTTTTAACACGGATCCTCAAGGGAACCGCCGCCTATATTTCCGGGTCCATCGGGAAGCTGTCACCGGAATCGGTGACGATCGAAACACCGACCGCGACCATCGGCATCCGGGGCACCCGTTTCTGCACCAAAGTGGAAAACCGATAAGCCCATGAAACCCGTCAGCGGAATCAGAACCCTTTTGATTTTCCTTGTTTGTCTCGGTTTTCTGACGGGTTGCGGCGGGAACAAAAGCCTCGTCGTCCTGATGCCGGATCCGGACGGAACGGCGGGCCGCGTCATTGTCGACAATCCCAAGGGGCGCCAAGTACTGGCCGAGCCGTACGCCGCCGTCGAGGTTAAAGAGAATCAAGCGCCGGGCCCGGTACAAAGGATGCGCGACGAAGAAGTGAAAGCCGTTTTCAACGCCGCCCTTTCGGCCACACCCGAACCTCCGGCCGCCTTTATCCTTTATTTCATCACGGGGACGGCCCTGCTGACGGAATCGTCCCTGGACCATCTGAAAGAAGTCCAGGACGAGATCAGGCGACGCCTCCCCTGCGAGGTCTATATCGCCGGACACACGGACACTGTGGGGAGCAGGGAAAACAACGCCGACCTGTCCCTTCAACGCGCCCGGATCGTGCGGGACGAACTTGTCAAAATCGGTGTGGATCCGGCGTTGATTCAGGTCTCGGCCCACGGGGAAAACGATCCCCTGGTCCCCACGGCCGATGAAGTGGATGAGCCGCGGAATCGCCGGGTGGAAGTCTTTATTCGTTAAGCACCGGCATGGACCGGCTGTATCTTTTTCCCTTGCGTACGGCGTATGATCCAGCGTAGGCGAAAAGACCCGTTCACCGCCGGTACGGGACGTTTATCCCTTTTTTTGGCCGGCCTGGCCGTTACGGCGGTTTTCCTCGCCGCGTACGTCGTGAACCCCCGGCTGCCGGCCCAGTTGAATCACAAGATCTATGACGCCCTTCTCACCTCGGCGCCGTTGCCGAAAACCGCCGATCGCATCACCGTCGCCGCCATCGACGAAAAAAGTCTCAAGCAATTCGGCCAGTGGCCCTGGCCCCGGTACCGGATGGCACACCTCGTGGATAACCTTTTCCGTTCGGGCGCCGCGGTGGTGGCCATGGACATGGTCTTTGCCGAACCGGATCGCACGTCCCTCTCCCGGATTGTCCGGGAAATGGGCCGCGACCTGGGCGTCTCTGTTCGGCTTGAAAATCTGCCCGAGGCCGTCCTGGACAACGATCGGATCCTGGCCGCGGCACTGGAAAAGGGACGGTCCGTTTTGGGCTTCGGCCTTGTTTTCGATTCAGAGACATCCACCGCGACCTGTCCCGGAAAAACCCCGATCGTTCCGGTATTGCAGGAAGCGAAGGGTCTGGAACGGCGCGGATCTTTTCATCGGGCCTCGGGGGCCGTGTGCAATATCCCTGTATTGGCCCGGGCGGCCTACTCCCAGGGTTTTTTCAACATCCGGCCGGATTCGGACGGCGTCCTGCGCCGGGCGCCCCTTGTGGCCGAGCATGACGGGTCCCTTTACCCCGGCCTGGCGCTGGCCGCATTGAACGCTGCATCACCTCCTCAAACCCTTCTGATCCGGAAAGGGGCCAGGGGCGTGGATTCCCTGATCATCGACGACCGCCGGATCCCCTTGGATGAAACAGGCGATTTCCTGATCCGGTTCCGGGGACCCACAGGACGGATCCCCTACGTAAGCGCCGCGGATGTGTTAAGCGGGGCCCTGCCCCGCGGCACCTTGGATGATCGGATTGTTTTCGTGGGAAGCACCGCCGCGGGCCTGAAGGATATCCACGCCACGCCCTTCGACCCGGTCTTTGCCGGAGTCGAAGTGCATGCCCACATCCTCGATAATTTATTGACCGGGGCCTTCGTTCATCGCCCCGGGTGGGTGAGGGGCGCCGAAGCCCTGTTACTGACGACTTTCGGCCTTGTGACGGCTGCAATTTTCGTCTGGATCGGGCCGATTTTCGGGACGGCGTTTGCAGCAGGGGGGTCCCTTTTCCTTTGGATGGGCGCCGGATGGTGCCTGGAATCCAGGGGGATATTTCTTTCCCCCCTTTATCCGTTACTGGCGCTTTTTACCAACTTTGCGCTTCTTTCCGCGATGAAATACCACCGTGAAGAAAAAAAGGTCCGGGCCAAGACCCGGGAACTCAGCCTTGTCCAGGAGGTCACCATCGAAACCGTGGCCAACGTGGCGGAAACCCGGGATCCGGAAACGGGCGGACACATCAAGCGGACGCAGCACTATGTGCGGGCCCTGGCCGTCGCCCTGTCCCGCCGGCCCAAATACAAGTCGATCCTTACCGGGGATTTTATTGAAATCCTGTTTCGATCCGCCCCCCTTCACGACCTGGGAAAAGTCGGGGTCCCCGATGCCATCCTCTTGAAACCGGATCGGTTGACCGAAGACGAATTTGAGCGGATGAAGCTGCACACCACCTATGCCTACAACATTATTTCCGCGGCGGAAGCGCGGCTGGGGAACAGCTCTTTTCTCCGGACGGCGCGGGAATTGGCCCATACCCACCAGGAAAAGTGGGACGGCTCCGGGTATCCCCGGGGCTTGAAAGGGGAAGAAATCCCCCTTTCCGGGCGCCTCATGGCCATCGCCGATGTCTACGATGCATTGATCAGCCGGCGCCCGTATAAAGAGCCCATGTCCCACGAAGAAGCGGTGCGGCGCATCGCCCAGGGCCGTGGAAGCCACTTCGACCCGGAGTTGGTGGACGTGTTTCTGGAAATTGAAGCGCAATTTCGACAAATCGCCCGTCAATTTGTCGACCCCGATTGATTGCAACAAATCCCGCCGGCAGATTCTAGAAGTCGTTCCAAAGTCATCTGGAGTTTGAAACCACTTCTAACGAAGACTCAATGATTCTCTAATGTTTTTCTAACATTTCCGATGGATGCTGCGTTAAGCAACATGTGGATACGTGGATACACGCCGTGGGAGACCCGTGAGCGACTGGTTGATTTTCATCATTGTTATCATCTGTGTTATCGTGAGTGTGGTGTGCATCTCCAGAAGGTCCTTCTAAGGTTTAAGGAGTATGCCGCCAACGAAGCCCGCGAATCCGCCTGAAAACCGGATTTCGGCTGTTTCTCTTTTCAGCACATGGGTCCGGGAACGGTTCGCTTTTGAAAAAAGGGATGCGGATCGGGTAAAGACGCATTGACAAAGGACAGGGCGCTTGTTACCTTGCGTGCGCTCTCGGGCTTGAGGCTTCGGGGCTTGCCGCAATCCGCCACGACGAAACCGAAAAAGGCTCGCATTGCGGCTCATGTGGGTGCCATCTCACACCTTCGTCAGGAACGGATTTCGGAGAAGTCGGATGCGGCAAACAACCCGTGGGATTATTTACGGCTTCGGATTGGTCTTTCTTTTATTTGAGCCTGTCGATGCATCGGGCGGCGATCTTCCTTCCCTGGTTCGTGACATCGGTTTTTGCATCATGGCGGCCGGCATTTTGGCCGTCCTTTTCACACGGTTTAACATCCCCACCATCGCGGCGTTTTTATTGGCCGGCGTGCTTCTGGGGCCCGTCGGGACCCATGTGGTCACCGACACCCGGAACATCGACACCATCGCCCAATTCGGATTGGTCCTGCTTCTTTTTCTGATCGGTCTGGAACTCGACATACGAAAGCTTTTGGCCAGCGGGAAAACCCTGATCCTGTCCGGTTTGCTCCAGTTTCCCCTATGCGTCGCCTTCGGTTTCGGCGTTACCAAACTTCTGATTTTAACCGGCGTAGGGGAAGAACTGCTCACCGGTGCGGAAGGAACACCCCCTTATATCCCCATATACATCGGATTCCTCACGGCCGCCTCCTCCACGCTCCTGGTGGTGAAACTTTTCCAGGAAACCTTTCAAATGGACACCACCGTGGGTCGGATCTCGCTGGGCATTCTTATCTTTCAGGACATCTGGGCCATCATCATCATCGCCGTGCAGCCCAATTTCGAAAAACCGGAAATCGGCGCCATCCTCTTTTCCTTTCTGGGAATCGCGGTCCTGTCCCTGATCGCCGTCGCCGCGGCCAAATACCTCTTGCCCATCGGGTTCAAATGGATCGCTAAAATGCCCGAGTTGATGCTGGTGGCGGCCATCGCCTGGTGCTTCGCCGTTGTCTTTTCCGGCATCAATCTCGATTTTGTTACGAGGACCTTCTTGGGATTCGATGGGCACCTGGCCGTGGGATCCAGCATGGGCGCCCTTATTGCCGGGGCCAGCCTCGCCAACCTGCCCTACAGCACCGACGTGCTGGGCAAGGTAGGCATCGTGAAGGATTTTTTCGTCACCCTGTTCTTCGTGGGGCTCGGAATGGGTATCCCGGCCCCCGACGGACTCCGTGTCCTGTCAATGGCCCTTCTGTTGAGCATTGCGGCGGTTTCGGCCCGATACCTGATCTTCTTCCCACTGCTCTATTGGACCGGCCTCGACCGTCGAAACGCCTTGGTGGCCTCCACTCGCCTCGCCCAGGTTTCCGAGTTCACTCTCGTCATCGCTTTTGCCGGGCTTCAGCTCGGGCACATCAACACCGAGATCAACAGCGTCATCATCTTCGCCTTCGTGATCACGGCGTTACTGACGCCCACCCTGTATCAGCAGGCCGACGCTGTCCACGACCGTCTGGCCCCCCTATTGGATCGCATCGGTTTCAAGGCCCCTCCCCGAACCGATGCGGGCGAAGAGGAATCTTACGGCGTGGCGCTCCTCGGGTTTCATCGGGTCGCCTCTTCCTTGCTATACGACCTGAAGAAAAAGCATCCGGATCTGTTGAAAAGTATTCTCGTGGTGGATTTCAATGTGGGCATCCATCAACGGATCGCTGCTTTCGGTCCCATGGTGCGCTACGGGGACCTATCCAACACCGAGACCCTGCACCACGCCGGTGTCGACAAGGCCAGAGTGATTGTTTGTACGATCCAGGACGATCTTCTCAAAGGCACCTCCAATACCAAAATCGTGGAAGCCCTGCGACACATCAACCCCGAGGGGGTCATCATCGCCTGTGCCCTTTCCCTTGAAGAAAGCCGGCGGCTCTATGAAATCGGCGCCGACTACGTCTACCTCGCCCGAATTGAAACCGCGGAAGCGGTCACCGAGGCCATCGAAAAAGCCCTGGGCGGAGAGATCGCCAAATACCGCGCAACCCAGGAGACGATCCGCGGAAAATGGCACGAACGTGAGGAGGTCTTCTCCTGATCCAGGACACCCGGGGCGGCCACCGCCCCGGCCGACCGTTCCGTTTACCGGCCTTGGGTCTTGGTCCGGATCAGGCCGCCCGCCGGGGGCCTGCAAGGATTCGTTTTCCCGTTTCTCTGGCGATCCCTTTCAGCATCCCTTTAAAGACAATGACATGAAAGGGGAGCAGGGCGTACCAGTACATCAATCCGGCAAGCCCGCGGGGGAGATAGCGCGAAGACTGTTCCAGGGCCGTGAGCCCTCCGGGAAGGCTTTTCAGCCGGAATTCCAGCGTGGCTTCTCCGGGAAAGCGCATTTCGGCCAACAGCTGCAGATACCGCCCCTCCTGCATCTCCAGCACCCGGAAAAAATCAAGGGCGTCCCCCACTTGAAGTCTTTCCGGATCCCGCCGACCCCGCCGCAGCCCGATTCCGCCGGCCATCCGGTCCAGAGCCCCCCGGATGCGCCACAGGAAATCCGCGGAGTACCATCCCCGTTTCCCGCCGATGCGGACCACGGCCGTCCAGACGGCTTCCGGGGGCGCATCGAGAACGATCCGGTATGCCGACATCAGAAGGGTGCCCCCGGCGTACGGCGCATCCCCTTCCTGGATCCACTCCGGGACCGGAACAGCCCCGGCATCGGTCCAGCAGGTGTCCACGCAGGCGTTTCGGGTGCGCCCCAGGGCCAGGCGGACGGCTTCCCGACAGTTCAAAAGGTCCTGGGGGAGAATCGCGCGGATCCGGTCTTCCCGGCACACCACCGGGTTGCGCAGCCCTTCGGCCAGGGGGCGGGCGATGGCCGCCGGAACCGGTGTCACCAGGTGGATCCAGTAGGCGCTCAGGCGGGGGGTCAACACCGGCAGCGGTATGATGAGCCGCTTGGCCAGACCGGCCTCCTCCGCATAGATATCCATGAGCCCGTGGTAGGTCAAGATATCCGGCCCCCCGATATCGAAAGTATCTCCCGTGGTTTCGTCTTTTTCCAGGCATCCCTGAAGATACGCCAGGACGTTGCGGATGGCGATGGGCTGTACCGGATTTTGAACCCACCGGGGGGTCGTCATCACGGGCAGGTGTTCCACCAGGTAACGGAGAATTTCAAAGGACGCGCTCCCGGAGCCCAGTATCATGGCCGCTTGCAACACGGTGACGGGAACCGGGCCTTCCCGGAGGATCCGGGCCACCTCCATGCGGGACTTCAGGTGCTTGCTCAGCAAGGCGTTCTCATCCCCCAGCCCGCCCAGGTAAATGATCCGTCCCAGCTCCTGACGGGCGGCGGCCAGCGCCATGTTGCGGGCCGCGTTCCGGTCGGCCTCGGCGAAATCCCTGTGCCGGGAGTCCATGGAGTGGATCAGGTAAAACGCCGCCCGGCATCCCTTCGCCGCCGCCGTCATGGCATCCGTGTCCAGGGCATCGGCCCGGACAACTTCCAGGTTCGGATGTCTCCCCCAGGACCGGGAACGCAGTTTGGTCACGGAGCGCCCCGCCACCCGGACCCGGTACCCGGCGTTCAGGAGCCGGGGGACGAGGCGCCCCCCCACATAACCCGTGGCGCCGGTCACCAGGACCGGGGCGGACAGGGTATCGGCGGATCCCTGAAGGGGCGGCGGCTCAGACATGGTTGCGCAACTTGAGTTCAACGGGGTGGGGATTCAGATAAAACTGGTTCTTCAAATACGGCTCATCGTATTTCCGGGTGTAGTGCTTGATCAGGGTGACGGGAACGATGAGGGGAATATGACCCTGGCGATACTGATCAAGGACTTCGAGGAGTTCCTTTTTTTCATCCGGGGAAAGCCGGTTCTTGAAATATCCCATCATGTGCTGCAGGACATTCGCGTGCTTGCGCACCGTGGCTTTCAGGGAAAGGGCTTCCATGAGGAGGGTTTCATAGCGGTCGAACAATATCTTGACCGGCTGGTTCTTTCCTTCGGCCACCCATTTTCCCATCCGGCGATAGTGGGTTTCGCTGTGGGAAAGAATGAGGAGCTTGTGGGTGGTGTGGAAGTCCACCAGGCCCCCTAACCGCTTTTTTCCGGAAAGGACCGCCCGCCAGCGCTGAAGGGTAAAGATCCGTTCAATGAAATTTTCCCTTAACCCGGGGTCGTGAAGGCGTCCGTCGTCTTCGACCGGAATCAGGGGAAACCGGTCCATAAAGATGCCGGCAAAAATCCCCCTTCCTTTCTTCACGGGCATTCCCTGGCCTGTATAGATCTTCACCCGTTCCATCCCCGAAGAAGGGGAGTTGCTCTTGAAGATGAATCCGCAAAGCCCTTCGCGGTCCAAGCCCGCCAATCGCTCCTTGGCCCACCGGACCATCCGTTCCGTGTGATCCCGGCCGGTTTTCACGGTGACCAGCCTCGGGGCTTCAGGGGTGCCCGTCAGGTGCATGGCTTCCCGGGGGATGGGAAGGCCGCATTCCACCTCCGGGCAGACCGGTACGTACTGCACGTATTGCCCCAGGGTGTCGGTGATGAAGCGATCATGCTTGTGGCCGCCGTCGTAGCGTACCGCTTCTCCCAAAAGGCACCGGCTGACCCCGATCTTGATGGGTGCGTTCATGGTGTTTTCTCTTTTCATTTTTGATGGCTTCGTAAAAAGTCCATCTGCGGTGTTGCGCGGCATTCTTCGTCATTGCGACGTACTTGTAAAGGGTTCATATCACCTGGGTCGGCTCTCCGGCAACGGAAATGAATACGGAATCGTTGACGAAAGGTGGTTCGCCGACTATAAATAAACCCCAATGTCGGGGTAGATAAGCCCTTCGCTCCACCTTCTCCGGGGTGGGCTGACCAATTGAATAATGAAGCGATATCCTGGTGAACGCCGTCCCTTCCATCCGCATCCGGAAAACCAACGCCGACGCCGTGAATGAAAACGGGACCTTCGTCTTATACTGGATGATCGCCGGCCGCCGCATCCGTTACAACTTCGCCCTCCAGAGAGCCGTGGAATTATCGATGAAATTGAAAAAGCCCCTGATGATCTTCGAAGCGCTGCAATGGGATTATCCCTGGGCCTGCCATCGGTTCCACGCCTTTATCCTCGACGGGATGCGGGACAATGCCGCGGGGATTCAAAAATATCCGTCCATCCGATATTTCCCTTACGTGGAGACCGGTTCCGGTGCCGGAAAAGGATTGCTTCCGGCACTGGCGGCGTCGGCGTGTGCGGTGGTCACCGACGATTTCCCCGCATTTTTTCTCCCGGACATGGTGACCGCCGCTGCCAAAAAAATCTCCGTGGCCATGGAAGCCGTGGATGCCAACGGAATGCTCCCCTTAAGGGCCGCCGATCACGCGTATCCCACGGCATACGCCTTCCGGCGCTTTCTTCAAAAAATCCTCCCGGACCACCTCCCGGCAGCGCCGGAATCGGACCCTCTCGAGGCCGTGCCACCCGCATTTCCCGGTCCTGTCCCCATCCCCGAAAAGATCCTGGACCGTTGGCCCGACGCCGCAGGCCGATTAAAAAAGAATGACATAGACTTGACGCCCCTTTCGGTTTCCCGGGAGATCCCCCCGGCTCCGTTGAAAGGCGGGAACACCGAGGCGGCAAGGCGCCTTGACGCGTTTCTCCACCGGCGTCTTTCCACCTACGACGCGGATCGAAACCACCCGGATGAAGATGCCGCCTCGGGCCTTTCGCCTTATCTTCATTTCGGGCATATTGCGTCCCACGAGGTATTCAATGGTGTTGTTGGATCCGAGGAATGGTTTTTCAACCATCTTTCCGAAACCGCCGCGGGAAGCAAATCCGGATGGTGGGGAATGCGCCCATCGGCGGAGGCCTTCCTGGATCAACTGATCACCTGGCGGGAACTGGGATTCAATATGTGTGCCTTCCGGGAGGACTATGACCGCTACGATTCGCTTCCCGACTGGGCAAAGGCCACCCTGGCGGCCCATGAAAGGGACCCGCGACCCTACATTTATGATATCCCTGCCCTCGAGGGTGCCCACACCCACGACCCCGTTTGGAACGCCGCCCAGAGACAACTGGTCGGGGAGGGGCGTATTCATAACTACCTTCGGATGCTGTGGGGGAAAAAGATTCTGGAATGGTCCCCGTCTCCCCGCCGGGCCCTGGAAACGATGATCACGCTGAATAACAAATTCGCCCTCGACGGCCGGGACCCCAATTCTTACAGCGGCATCTTCTGGTGCCTGGGGCGATACGACCGGCCCTGGGGACCACAACGCCCCGTATTCGGAAAGGTGCGCTACATGAGTTCCGAAAACACCCTCCGGAAACTGCGCCTTCAAGACTACCTTGCCGCATGGGGGCCGGAAAAGACGGCGATGTGAACCGGTTTTTCTCCATTCGATCTTATATAATCGAAACAAAATAGACGGGACTTTATTTCATCCAATGCGCCGTATGGAGGGAAGATGCGATATCCAAAAGAAATCATTTTGAAAGACGGCCAGGAGGCCGTCATCCGACACCTGGAGAAAGGCGACGAATCCGCCTTAAGGGCGTTCTATTCCCGTATTCCGGAAGCCGACCGATGGTACATGCGCTACGATGTGACGGATCCTTCCGTGATCCGAAAATGGATCGACGGCATCGGCAAAGGGAACGTTTATTCCATCGTGGCCTTTTCCGGAGAGAAGATCATCGCCCATGCCTCCCTTCACATGCGGGGATTCGGGTGCACGGCCCATGTGGGGCGGCTGCGTATCATGGTGCTTCCCGAGTACCGCCATAAACGCCTGGGCACCTGGATGCTCCTGGACCTCATTCAATTGGCCATGGATAAGGGGCTTTCCGAACTGAGGGCGGACTTCGTCGCCGGCATCGAAGACGCCGCCGTCGATTCCGCGGTGAAGCTGGACTTTTTCAAGCGCGCCGTCCTGGAAGATTACGTGAAAGATCCCGACGGAAACCGGCACGATATGATCATCATGATCAAGCGCCTGCACAAGGACTGGGGAGACTTCTAAGCGGGCCGGATTCGAAGAGGATGGACGCGCATCAAAAAGAAATCATTTGGCCCACGCCCAACGGTAATGTCCGGGTGAGATCCTTTTGCACTTCGGAGGAGATCCGGGAGTATATTTTTGACGCCGAATTCAAGACCTATGCCCAGTATAAATCCCTTTACACCCGGCGGGAGACACTGGAAAAAAAAGCCGACACCCCGGGTACCAACGTGACCCTGGCCCTGTCGAGCCGAAGGCATATCGTCGGATTCGGGGTGTTGGATCACCCGGAGCCCGACGAACGCTGGGCCGCCCTGGGACCGGGGAAAATCATGGAAATCAAGGCCGTGGAAGTCTGCCGGAGCTGGCGCTCCCATCGATTGGCCGGAAAGATCCTGAAGCTCGCCCTGGACCATCCCCGCATCGAGGAGATGGTGGTTTACATGGTGGGATACTCCTGGACCTGGGACCTGGACGGATCCGGTTTGACGGCCCAACAGTATCGGACGATGCTGATCCGGCTCTTCAAGTCCTTCGGCTTTTCCGTATTGGAAACCAACGAACCCAACATCTGCATCCGGCCCGAAAATCTCTTCATGGCCCGCATCGGCAAAACGGTCTCTTCCCCGGACCAAAACCGCTTCAAATGGCTCCGGTTCGGCATCACCCAGCCCATGGGATCCTGAACCTGAAAAAGGAAAACAACATGGGATCGAAATGGAAAAAAAGAGGATGGATCCTTCTCGCCGCCCTGGGTGGGATCCTTTTCACCGCCGCGGCGGGGTATCTGGTCAAGGCCCTTCCCATCGGAACGGGATATGTGGCCAAATATTTATGCACCACCGTGTTTCTCTCCCATCGAAGTCCGGAAACGGTTTTTCAAGAAGACGTGGCACCGGTGAATCCGTTATCGCATATCATCCGGTTTTCAGTGGACCACGTCCAAAAATCCGTCACCGCCCGCGCCCTGGGCGCTTTTGCCGCCACCGCGCTTTCCCGAGAGGGGTGCGGGTGCACCTTGGCGGTGGGACTCGATGAAGAAACACTGAAGCGCCAATCCTTTTATCCTCCCGGTCCTGCGTCCTCCGGAAAAGACCGGCCCTCGGAAGTGCCCTGGCCCGAGGGCGAAGGAGAACCGGAGGATCCCTTGATACCCGGTTTTGACCGAAAGGCACTGGAAGAGGCCATCGACCGTTTATTCGCCGAACCCACACCCGAAAACCACCGGAAGACCCATGCGGTGGTCGTGGTATACGACGGCCGTCTCATCGCCGAGCGGTATGCGCCCGGGTTTCACAAGGATATGCCGCTGTTGGGGTGGTCCATGAGTAAAAGCGTGACCAATGCCCTGGTGGGCATCCTGGTGAAACACGGGAGACTCGACCTTGACGCCCCGGCTCCGGTGACCGAATGGCAGCACCCGTCGGACCCCCGTCGGTTTATTACGCTGAAACACCTCATGGGAATGACCAGCGGACTGAAATTCAGCGAGGTGTATGCGCCTCTCTATGATGCCACCGAGATGCTCTACGGAAGCGCCGACGTCGCCGCTTACGCCGCCGAAAGGCCGCTGGCAGCCGACCCCGGGAGCCGCTGGCACTATTCATCCGGAGACGCCAACATCATCGCCGGAATCGTCCGTCGGACCATCGAAGCCGGTACCGATTTGTATTATCCTTTTTTATATCAAACCCTGTTCGGTCCCGTCGGCATGACCAGCGCCGTGATGGAGCCGGACCCTTCCGGGACATTTGTGGGATCTTCCTACGCCGTGGCCACCCCCCGGGACTGGGCCCGCTTCGGGTTGTTGTATCTCAACGACGGCGTTCTCAACGGCAAACGGATTCTTCCCGAAGGATGGGTGGCATACACCACCACCCCGGCGCCCCACGCTCCCAAGGGCCAGTACGGAGCGCTGTTCTGGCTAAATGCGGGAACCCCCGGAAATCCGGCCGACCGGCGATGGCCCGAAATTCCCCCTGACGCCTTCTCCGCCGAGGGGTTCCAGGGGCAACGGGTGGTGATAATTCCCTCAAGAAAACTCGTACTGGTGCGCTTCGGTGCCACCTCCCGGCGCAGCGCCTGGGACGACGGTCTTTGGCGTCATGTCCTGGCGGCCCTCCCCGGGGGTCCTCCTTGACGGCACACGCATGAATCCGGGAAATAAAGGAAGTCGGGGAAAAGGGATGTTACGCGTTTATCAAAAATGACGGCTTCGGAAAAACCTTTTTGCCCACACCGGGTGCCGGGCTTGACCCGAAGGGCATCCACTGATAAACAAGGCTTCCGATTCTTCACCTTCTGCCCCAAAAAGGAGGCGCACTCTTGATCGAGGTTGAAAATTTATCCAAATATTACGATGGGTTTTGTGCTGTGAACCGCATCGATTTTTCCGTCCAGAAGGGAGAAATCGTCGGCCTTTTGGGGCCCAACGGTGCGGGCAAGACCAGCACGCTGCGGATGCTCACCGGGTATCTGAGTCCCACCTCCGGGAACATCCGGGTCAAGGACTATTCCATCCGGGACGACGCCTTAAAGATCAAACACCTCATGGGATACCTCCCCGAGTCGGCGCCCCTGTACCGGGCCATGCTTGTCTACGATTACCTCGACTTCGTGGCCCGGATCCGCGGACTCGACGAGGACAAACGCAAGAACCGGATTCGGGCGCTTTCCGAACTGTGCGGCCTTACGGAAATCATGCATTTTTCCATCGGTGAGCTTTCCCGGGGCCTCCGGCAGCGGGTGGGGTTGGCCCATGCCATGATGAGCGATCCGGAAATTCTGATCCTCGATGAGCCCACCTCGGGACTCGATCCGAATCAGATCGTGGAAATCCGGGACATCATCCGGCGGGCGGCCAAGGAAAAGACCATCATCCTGTCCACCCACATCCTGAGCGAAGCGGAAGCCACGTGCGACCGGGTGATCATCATCCACCGCGGAAAAATCGTGGCCGACGACGACACCCGGACCCTTTCGGAAATCTCCGGCCTCGATCAGGTCGTCGCCCTTGCCCTGCGCCATGCCCCCGCCGAGGCGGCCGCAGAGAGACTCAGGGGAATCGACGGGGTCCTGGACGTCCAGGAAACCGGAAAATTCGACGGCGAAACCCTTGAGCTGAAAGTCCGGTGCCGGGAGGGATCGGACCCCCGGGAAGCCATTTACAAAAGCGTCAAGGAAACGGACTGGGTGTTGCTCGAACTGCATCAAGAGACCCAGAATCTGGAAACCATATTCCGTGAACTCACCCGGGAGGATTGATATGCGCCCGCTTATCGGCATCGCAGGAAAAGAACTCAAAGACTACTTCGTCTCCCCCATCGCGTATATCGTCATTTCGGTGTTTCTCCTGGTGACGGGCTGGATCTTTTTCACCACCTTTTTCCTGTTCAATCAGGCGGACATGCGGAACTTCTTCAACCTGCTCCCCATGACCTTTTCCTTCGTGATCCCCGCCGTGACCATGCGCCTTTTTTCCGAAGAACTGAGCGTCGGCTCCCTTGAAACCCTCCTCACCCTCCCCGTCCGGTTTTCGGACGTGGTGATGGGAAAGTTCGTCGCGGCCGTCCTTTTTACGGCGGCGATTCTGGCCCCCACCCTCGCCTATCCCCTGGCCATCTCCCTTTTGGGGGACCTGGACTGGGGGCCGGTCGCGGGAGGATACGCCGGTGCCCTCCTGCTGGGCGCCGCCTTTTGCGCCATCGGCCTTCTGGCCTCGGCATTAACCCGGAACCAGATCATCGCCTTCATCCTGGGAGCGGTCATTTGTTTTTCCCTGACCGTCATCGATAAAATGCTCTTTTTCTTTCCGGATTCCCTGCTGGGCGTCATCGCCTATCTCGGCGCCGGCACCCATTTTGAAAATATCGCCAAGGGGGTCATCGATTCCAGGGACCTCCTTTATTTTTTCAGCGTCACCTTCATCGGCCTGTATGCGGCCACACTGGCCATGCAGGAACGGTGACCGGAACGCTTCCCTTGACCCCGCCCTTCAGGGCGTGGCGCTCCACAACGGATTCAGGATCATGCAGATGAAAAAATTCGGAAAATACGCCAAGTTCCTCCTTTACGGCATCGCCGTGGTATTGGTCAATCTTGCGGGAGTCACCCTTTTTTTTCGGGCGGATCTGACCCAAAACCGGCTTTTTTCCCTTGCCCCGGCAAGCCGATCGGCGGTTTCCACCTTGTCTGAACCGCTGACCATCCATGTCTTTTTCACCCAAAACCTTCCCGCCCCCCACAACCAGACCGAGCGGTATCTGAGGGATCTTTTGGAGGCGTATGCCGCGGCGTCCAACCGGTTTTTCAACTACCGCTTTTTTCATGTGACGGCGGAAGACGAGGGGAGCAACCCCCGGGGCGCCCAAAACCGCAAGATGGCGGAAGCCTACGGGATCCATCCCCTCCAGATCCAGATGGTGGACCAGGACGAAATCAAGTTCAAAAAGGCCTACATGGGACTGGTCCTGATCCACGGCGACATCGTGGAGCGGATCCCCGCCGTCACCGCCACGGATGACCTGGAGTATCGCCTCACCACCGCCATCCGCAAGCTCAACAACAAGGTGAGTGCACTGCTGAATCTCAAGGACAAGGTGCGCGTTACGCTGATTCTGTCTTCTTCCCTCGAACAGGTCGCCCCCCACATGGGGATCCAGAAACTGGCCGACTATCCCGAGGCGATTCGGGAAATGGTCCAGACCCTCAATGCCAAGCTTTACCAAAAACTGGACTACACCCACGTGGATCCGACGAAAGATCCCGGCGCCGAAAGCCTTTTGAAGACCCATGATGTACTGCAGCTCAAATGGCCGGCGCTTTTCGACGGGAAGGTGGCGGCCGGAAACGGCGCCATCGGCATCGTGATGACCCATGGCGAAAAGAGCGTGGAACTTCCCCTGTTGAACGTGATGCGCATTCCGATCATCGGGACCCGATACGAACTGTTGGATCTCGACCGGGTGGAAGAGATGCTCAATGCAGGTGTCGAACGCCTGGTGAACATCCACGCGGACCTGGGGTATATGGCCGATCACGGCACCCCGCCCCCCTTTGGAAGGGGATTCGCCGGGCAACAGGACGCCGGCGCCTTGAGCACGTTTTCGAGCCTGGCCGGGCAGAATTATGCGGTCAAACCGATCCGGATAAAAGACGAACCGATCCCGGCAAACCTGGGCTGCCTCGTCATCGCCGGCCCCACCGAACCCCTTTCCGATTATGCCCTGTTCCAGATCGACCAGGCCCTCATGCGGGGAACCAGCCTGATGCTTTTTCCCGACGCCTTGAAGGAATCCCAAAGCCGGCAGGCCATGATGATGGGGGGCGGCCAGGAATTCCAGCCCTTTGATTCGGGCCTGGAAAAGCTGTTGTCCCATTGGGGGGTTGTCCTCAAAAAATCCCTTGTGCTGGATGAACATTGCTACCGGCAAACGCTGCCCCGGGAAATGGGCGGCGGGGAGCAGTCCTTGTATTTCGCCCCGGTAATCCAGGATCGAAATATCGACCACGCGTTGGATTTCATGAAACCCATCAAGGGGTTGGTGGCCCTCAAGGTTTCCCCCCTGGAGCCGGATGAAAACCGCCTCCGGGAAAACGGCATCACGGCCCATCGCCTCCTTTCGTCTTCCGAAAAATCCTGGGAGATCACGGAGCGGATCACCTTGAATCCCATGTTCCTCCAACCCCCGGCATCCGATGAAGAAAAAGAGAAAAAAACATTGGCAATGCTCCTGGAGGGCGAATTTCCAAGCTACTTCGCCGGGAAGCCCATCCCGGAAAAACCGGTTGAAAAAGACCCGGCGGACGCCAAAGAAGCCGATGCCGATCCGGCCGGAGACACCCGCCCGCAGCCGGAAAAAGATCCGGACCTTTCCCGGATCGAGTCCGAAAAGGCCTTTCTGGCCGAGGGAAAGCCGGCCCGGGTCTTTGTCATGGCCTCCTCGGAGATGCTCAAGGACAACGTGATGGATCCGGAAGGAAAAACGGAAAACGCCATTTTCGTCTTGAACCTCGTGGATTATCTCAATCACCGGGAAGAAATCGCCGTGTTGCGGGGAAAACGGGCGCGCTTCAATCCGCTTCAGGAAACCAGCGGTTTCACCAAGACCCTCGTCAAGAGTGTTATGGTGACGGGCCCGCCGGCCGGTGTGATTCTTTTCGGATTGGGGGTATGGCTGAAAAGGCGGCGCCGGAAAAAGCGGATCCAGGCGATGTTCCAATGACTCAAAAGCGGAAAATCGAGGGAATGAAAAAGGGGATCCGATGAAAAAGAAGATGGAATATATACTCTTGGCCGCCGTCATCCTCGCCGCCGGAAGCTATCTTGCGTTTCGCCAGGCGGATCGCACCCGATACACCTTGCCGAAACTCTCCGAAATGCAACCCGGCGCCGTCACCCGCATGGAAATCACCCGAAAGGATCGCCGGATTTTCCTGGAAAAAAGCAATGACGGATGGCGCGTTTCTCCGGGGGGGTTTTCGGCCGACGAAAAAACAGTGGACGATCTTTTGGATGCCCTCACCGGGTTGATCCTTTCCGCACAGGTTTCGGAATCGAAAAACTACGCCCGGTACGATCTGGGAGAGGAAAAGAAGATCCACGTGAAAACCTTTGCCGGAAAAACCCTGAATCGGGATTTGGCAATCGGCAGCACGGCGTCCACCTTCCGCCACACGCATGTAAAAATCGCCGGGGACCCCCACGTCTATCAGGCCCAGGGGAATCTGAAATCCAAGTTCGACGTGACGGTGGAAGATCTCCGGGATAAAACCGTGTTATCCTTCGATCCCGCCCGTGTCCGGGAAGTGCTTGTGACCGCCGAAGACACATCGGTGAAAATCGTGAAAAGGGCCGTCCCGGAAACACCCGCCGAACCCGGCGAAAAAACCCAAGGAGAAGAATCTCCGGAATCAAAAAACAAGGATGTCGCCTGGGAGATGGAGGGGGGCCGGACCGTGGATTCCGCCAAATTCACGGGCATGCTTTCCGCCCTGTCGACCCTGAAGTGTCAAAGCTATATACATGACCGTAAAAAAGAAGACTTTAAAGACCCGGCCATGGAAATCGTGATTCGGGGGGAAACGGAACACGTCCTCAAAATTTTTTCACCTGAAAAAAAGGATTCGAGGCATCGCCCGGGCCTTTCTTCCGACAACACCGACCCCTTTCTCATTGCCGACCACCAGATCCAGGATCTGCAGTCTTTCGTTGAATCCCTGAAGCCGCCGGCATCAGCGAAATAAAGCATTTGGAAAAAGCCGCGCCATCGAAAAGAACGCGGATTCCAAGCCGCCGGGATTTGAGCTTGCCAGCGGGATCAAAAAATGGGATACAAAAAAGGATAAAGGGCGGATTTGTCCGGCCAACGGGTTTTAAAGGGTTAAAAGAAGAGGCATTCAGATTGAACGAGCTTTATTTTCCGGATTTTTCCGATAAAATCCTTTTGATTTATCTGGGGAATCGAAATTCCGAAGAGAGTGTGGTCCTGGAAAACGCCGCATTCCAGGTTCAAGGGGACAAAATTTTCATGGTGGGCCGCATCGCCGAAGGCACCACGCCCAATGACTGGGCATCCGGCGTGATTACCGCCGTTGCCTGGGACAGCATCGAGCAGTACCTGGTTTTCGATTCCCTCCAGGAATACATGGATCGCGTGGCCCGCTCTTTTACGGAAGAAAATTTTCATTGATGGAATCGTAAAAAGACCGATTCTGTTCGCGCCGCAAGTCTTTTCGGAAAAAAGGACCGGGGTCCGGAATCATCCGGGCCGTTCGAGGCCGTGTTTTTTGATCCATTTCCATACGGTCACCCGGCTCACACCCAACCGGCGCGCCGCTTCGGCCCGGTTCCAGGCGGTCTTTTCCAGGGCCTTGATCAGCCGTTCTTTTTGCCCGGATCCTCCGGGAAAATTTCCGGAAACGCCGGCCGGCCGGGAACCGATTTTATGGGGAAGGTGGCGCATCTCGATACTGTCGCTCGGGCACAGGACAAACGCGTACTCCATGGCGTTTCGCAGTTCCCGCACGTTTCCGGGCCACGAATATGCCATGAGCCGTTCCATGGCTTCCGGGGAAATCCCCTGAATCCGTTTACCGGTTTTTTCGTTGTTCTGGCGGATAAAGTGCTGCACGATCCCCGGGATATCCTCGGGACGCTCCCTGAGGGGGGGCAGCCGGATGGGAAAGACATTGATCCGGAAAAAGAGATCCTCCCGGAAATGCCCGTTTTCGATGAGCCGCTCCAGGCTCCGGTTCGTCGCCGAGACGATGCGGACGTCCACCTTGATGGGCCGATGATCCCCCACCCGTTCCACCTCTTTTTCCTCGAGCACCCGTAACAATTTGACCTGGATGGAAAGGGGGATATCCCCCACTTCATCCAGGAAGATGGTCCCTTCGTGGGCGGCTTCGAAACGCCCGATGCGGTTCCGGTCCGCACCGGTGTACGCCCCCCGGATATGGCCGAAAAGCTCGCTTTCCAGGAGGTTTTCGTTGAGGGCGGCGCAGTTGACTTTGATGAACGGCCGGTGACTCCGGGGGCTCACATCATGGAGGGCTCTGGCCACCAGTTCTTTCCCGGTCCCGCTTTCCCCGTAAATCATGACCGGTGCATCGGTGTTTCCCACGTTGTCCACCAATTCATAAACCGATTGCATGGCGGTCGATTTTCCGAATATACCGTGATAGCCTTCCTCCAGGTGAAGCGACTTCCTGAGTTCCAGGATCTCCTGCTGCTGCCGCACGATTTCCGATAGATCGGTAAGCGTCTCCACCGCTCCGAGAATCCTTCCGGCGGCGTCTCTTAAAACCGAGGCGTTTTTGATCACATTGATGAGGCGGTGGTCCTTGTGGGTAATCAGGCACTTTTTGGCCCGGACGTCCCCCTTGGCGTAAAGGCCGCACCAGTGCTCGCCCGGGCCCTTCCCGAAGATCTCACACCCCGTGCAATCGAGCATCCTGCAGGATTTTCCGATCAACTCCGCCGCCGTATACCCGGTGAGGCGTTCCGCCGCCGGATTCATGGCCAAAATCCGCCCATGGGGGTCCACCACCAGAATCCCGTCCTGGAGTGTATCCACGATGGTTTTCCAATATTTCGAAACGTCCATGACACGCCGCCTTCTTTTACAGATTAACAAGATGTTAACTTAAGTTAACATAACACCTGCCGCTCTCCGAATCAAGCCGGAGGCGGTTTTTTCCCGGAAACACAAGGGCCTGGGAGGCATGAAGCCGCGGATTTCGAGCCCCGAGCCCCGGGATTTTGGAAGCCGCGGGCAATCGTGTTAACTTATGTGTTCACTTTTCCTTCTCCGGAAACATACCCGCCGGTGCCGGCCGAATCACGCCGTGAAAAATTATTTATCATAATTTCAATGAGTTGAATCCTTGCCAGCTCGTATATGTCCTCCTGGCACCGGTATTGCAAGAACAATCTCGGCGAATTGAAGATCAACACAGCGGAGACGCGTTTTGGCAACCCTGCACAAGGGAAACGGAAACCCACGTGCGCATCCAAAAAAAGACGCGTTTGATTTCAACCTTGTAAGATTAAAGCAACGGAAAGGAGAACAACACATGTTCAAAATGCACCAAAAACCCTGGATTTTCTTTTTCACCCTGTTCCTGGCCTTTTTGTTTATCGGTTCCGCCTTGGCCATTGAACCGGGCAACAAACGAAAAGGGAAATATACCTATCGCAAGGTGTACAAGGCCTGCTTTGAACGGGGCGTCGTGGAATCCCCGAAGCCGAGCATCAACCCCGATGCCCATACCCAGGCGGAATGGACCGATATATTCACCCAAAAAGACTTCGATGCATTCGGGTGCGCCGATGAGTGGGCGGCCCTGCCAGAAGAAGATGTCCGCGACATATACGCCTATCTTCACGGTCATGCCTCGGATTCCCCCACACCCGCCAAATGCAAGTAAAACGTCCGGGAAAAACCAAGTGTGATGGAATCATAAAATCATAAACGGAGAAATGTCATGAAACGATACGCCTTTTTCTTTTCCGTCCTTCTTTTACTGGCGGCCGGCATGCACGGACTTTCGGCGGCCGCCGAAACCGCCAAGACGCCGGAATGGTTTTTCCACGACATCGTGGACCTCGAATTCGTCAAACAGCATGTGGATGTCCCCATGCCCGAAAATGTCATGCTCATCGATGCCCGCCCCACCCGTTCCAAGTATAACAAGGGGCACATCCCCATGGCCGTCAACATTCCGGATACGGAATTCGACAAACATGTGGACAAGCTTCCCGAGGACAAAACCGCCCTTCTCATTTTTTATTGTGAAGGGCCCCAATGCAAGCTCAGCCATAAGAGCGCGAAAAAAGCCGAGGCCCTCGGATATACCAATGTGAAGGTCTTTGCGGAAGGATTCCCCCGCTGGATGGAAGAACCCGGACATTATGCGGCGGTACCGGCGGCGTTCGTCAAAAAACACTTGGATGAAAAATCGGATATGGTCCTGATCGACTCCCGGCCCAAAAGATCCAAATACGACAAAGGACACATTCCCGGCGCCGTCAGCATCCCGGATATGGACTTTGAAAAGATGCAAGACCAGCTCCCCGGGGACAAAGAGACGCTGTTGGTTTTTTACTGCGAGGGATTCAAATGCAAACTCAGCCATAAATCGGCCCAAAAAGCCATCGCGCTGGGCTATAAAAATGTCGTGGTCTATGCCGCCGGGTATCCGGATTGGAAATCCACATACGGGGACATGGATGTGGCAGACGTCGGGGAAAAGAAATCATCGACGGCCCTGAAAGCCGGAAAAGAAGAAGGGAGCATCGATCTGGCCACGTTTGAACGTCTTGTCAAAGAAGATCCGGAACGCCTTCATATCGTGGATGTCCGGGATGCCGACGAATTCGCCAAGGGGAGCCTGAAAACCGCCGTCAATATTCCGGTGGACAAGCTCGAAGCGCGCATCAAGGAACTTCCGTCGGATAAACCTGTTGTCTTTGTTTGCGGCACCGGGGCCCGGAGCGGGGAATCCTACTATATGGTGAAAGACCTGCGCCCCGAATTCAAAGATGTCTTTTACGTGGAAGCGGAAATGACCTTTGAAAAAGACGGGTCTTTTAAAATTGTGAAAGCCGATTGATTGTGTTACGGCATTATGAACCCGTTTTCCCGGCCGGAGCACCCTGGTGCACCGGCCGTTTCATCCCAATAATCAACTGGAGAACTCCATGAACCGGATGGATTTGAAAAGATGGGTGCGGTTGATGGCCGTGGGCGTCTTGCTCTTTTCCGGGACTGCCTCGGGAGAAGAGGGGAATACGGAGACGGCACCCGGGAGGACCATGGCCCGCCAGGCCGTCCGCGGGGAGCGGCCGGGAATCACCGTGGACCATTCCCGGATCGACGCGTTGAAAAAACCCTTTTCTTCCGGGCCGGAAATCACCGGGACCTGCCTTTCCTGCCACACGGAAGCCGAGTCCCAGTTTCACCAGACCATTCACTGGACATGGCGTGCCGACGACGTGAAGGGGAAAGGCGGCTATTCCCTCAATAACTTCTGCATCTCCGCCAACAAAATGACGGACAAAGGATGCCTCTCGTGTCATCCGGGATGGAACAAAGCCGTGGAATCCGTCAACTGCCTGGTATGCCACGGACAAAAAGAAATCAACTGGGAGGAGGCCTTTGCGGACCTGAAGGTCTTTGCAGCCTCCGATGATGCTTCCGAAAAGGAAATCGCCGAAGAAATCCGGGCGAATATCCGGGATGCGGTGACGGACATCGGGCTCCCGGGACGGAAGAACTGCGGTTCCTGCCATTTTTACGGCGGCGGCGGCGACGGCGTGAAACACGGGGATCTCGATTCCTCCATGGCTCGTCCGAACAAGGCCTTGGATGTCCACATGGGGGAAGACGGCCAGAACTTCACCTGCACCCGGTGCCACACCACCCGGCGGCACAACATTGCGGGCCGCATCTATGCCGTCCCCGCGGCCACGGAGCGGAAAAGCCTTGTGGAAGACGACCTCATCGCCAAAATCACCTGCGAGTCCTGTCATACCGCCACACCCCACAAAAAGGGGTCCAAACCCAACGATCATACGGACAAGGTGGCCTGTCAGACCTGCCACATTCCCTACTTTGCCCGGGTCAACCCCACCAAGATGTCCTGGGACTGGTCCAAAGCGGGAAAGCGCAAAGACGGCAAGCCCTTCAAGACCAAGGGGGCTTATGGAAAAGAGGACTACCTGACCATCAAGGGGGAAATGCGGTGGGAAAAGAACGTCCGACCCGAATATTTCTGGTTCAACGGCTCCATTGACGGCGTGACGGCCAAAGATCGCGTGGATCCCGGCACGGTGGTGGCGGTGAGTCATCCGGTGGGGAGCCAAGACGATCCCAACAGCCGGATTTTTCCCTTCAAAGTGCATCGGGGTGTTCAGCCCTACGATAAAATCCACAAGACCCTTTTGGCGCCGCTCCTTTCCGGAGACAAGGGATACTGGAAAACCCTGGACTGGAAGACAGCCCTGGCCGTGGGACAAAACGCACTGGGACTCCCCTTTTCAGGAGAATTCGACTTTGCGGAAACCACCTACGTTTTTCCCACCACGCACATGGTGGCGCCCAAAGACAACGTGGTCCACTGCAGCGAATGCCACGTGCGGCGTGACGGACGGATGGCCGATCTTGCCGGCTTTTACATGCCCGGCCGCAATCAGAACCGGTGGATCAACACCATCGGATGGGTGGCGGTCCTGGGGGCAGCCATCGGCGTGACGGTCCATGGGCTGGGACGTATCTTTTCACCGAAAAACGGTAGAAAGGAGAATGGCTGATGTCGGAGAACAAGTTGATCCTCATCTACCTCTATTCCCGCTATGAACGGTTCTGGCACTGGCTTCAAGCCTTGCTGATCCTCGTTCTTTTGGCAACCGGGTTCGAAGTGAACGGAGCATGGACCCTCTTGGGGTTTGAAACCGCGGTGGCGGTGCATAATTACACCGGACTGACGTGGCTGATCACCTTCGCCTTCTTCGTCTTCTGGGTCTTCACCACGGGGGAATGGCGCCAGTACATCCCCACCACCAAAAAGATGCTCGCCGTGATCCGATATTACGGTTACGGGATCTTCCGCGGGGAACCCCACCCGTTTCCCAAGCGAAAGGATGCCAAGCACAATCCGCTGCAGCGATTGACCTATTTGAGCCTCGCCGCCCTGCTGCTCCCCGTTCAGATGACCACCGGTTTTCTCTATTGGGGATATAACTCCTGGGCGAAATGGGGCTTTTCCTGGCTCTCCCTGGAGATTGTCGCCCTGGTTCACCTGGCCGGCGCCTTTGCCATTCTGCAGTTCCTCGTGATCCATATCTATATGACGACAACCGGCCATTCCCTCTTCGCCCACATCCGCGCCATGATCACGGGGTGGGAAGAAGTTCAATCCGACGCCAAGATCGAGGATTGGGAAAAAGCGCCCGTGAAAACCGGTTGATCCCCGGTGGAATGTGTATCCGAAACGGCCGTCTCCGTAAAAGAACGGCCGTTTTTATTTTTACGGCCCCGGCTCCCGGGTCACCTTTGATGAAATCGCAAAAAGGCCGATTTTTCTTGCAGGAATTTCCCGTCCGTCCGGGCAGGCTGTTTTTCAAATGCATAATTTTATTGACACCCGGGGGGGTGATGACGGTAAAATAAAATCAGACGGAAATGATCCACATCCTCACTCTTCAGGAGAAAGGAGCGCGAAATGGCATCCGAAAAGATTTTGCTCCCTTACAACTTCTCCAAGAGCGACAAAAAGGCCCTGGATTTCGTGGTCCGCACCTTTTCACCGAGCGTTACATCCGTCCACATTACCCTCTTTCATGCCTATACGCCCCTTCCCAAGATCGACACCAGCAAGAGCACGGTGATGGAGCGGCTTACCAGCGGCATGGGGTATGCCCGCCAGCGCATCAATGAGCTGGAAAAAGACCTCCGGAAGATCCATACCCTGCTCGTCCAAAAAGGCTTTCCCCGGGATCACGTCCAGACGGAGTTCCGGGCGAAAAATAAAGACATCGCCTTTGAAATCATCGACTTGGCCGTCAAAGACGGATATTCCATCATTGTGTTGAACCGGAAGCCCGGCCGTGTCACGCGGTTTTTCACCGGTGCCGTGTTTCAAAAGGTGGTTGCCGGACTCTCCGACAAAACCGTATGCATCGTTTCCTGACACAGCGGAAAGCGATCATTCACGATCCATGCCCGGGATCGGGACAGACCCCGTCACGGACAATCGTTGGAGGAATCGTAACGTCATAATTTTGAGGAGGTCCCATTATGGCGGCAAAGGGAAAAATCAGCATGGAGATTTTCAAGGCCGTGAGTCGGATCATCGAAAGCACGGAAAGCCTCGAAACCATGGCAAGTCACGTCACCCAGCTTTTGACCGGCGCCCTCAATATCAAAGGAAGCAGCCTTTTCGTGCTCAATCCCGAAACCCGGGAACTGGAGGTGTTGGCCAGCTTCGGATTGAGTCCGGAATACATGAACAAAGGCCCCGTGATCTTCAAAAAAAGCATCCGGAACGCCTCCAAAGACCGGCCCGTCGTCATCAAGAACGTTCGCACCTCGGCGCAACTCCAATATCCGGAGGAAGCCAAAAAGGAAGGCATCGGCGCCATCGTGCATCTTCCCATCACCTTTTCCGAAAAGATTATCGGCGCGTTACGGCTGTACCATTCCAAGTCCTGGTCGGTATCGGCCCAGGATCTGGATGTCCTGGAGCTGTTGGCCCGCAATCTCGCGTTGGCCATGATGTATACCCGCCTCCTCAATGCACTCCTTGCCATCCGGGAAACCGTCGAAGATGTCCATACCGTTTGGATGAAAAATCCATAAAGGGGGTTTTTACCGATCCCACCCGGGAAAATCCACTTTTTTCTCTTTTGAACCGCAACAGCGCGCGCATGCCCTGCAGGTTCTGCCTGACGGCAGTGCTTCGCAGGTTGGAGCGAAGCGGAAATCCCGCCTTTCGGGGCAAAGGGGAGACTTCAATTGAAGGACATCCCTGCCGCGTCCCTGTTCCGCGACGGATGTTTTTTTTGCATTTCTCATTCCGAACTTTTTCATTGACAAAATTATGTCACCATGTGGTAATCTATCACTTTACCGGAACCCCTTACGGGGAGTTCCGCCCTCTACCGCAGGGGCCTTCTAAACGAAAAAAGGATGGAGAAATCGATGACGCGCGCCGAATTCAGTGATTTTCGAAAACGGTTGAAAAAGACCCAAAAAGAGATGGCCCAGTTATTGGGGACATCCATCAAGGCGGTCCACAGCTATGAACAGGGATGGCGGAATATCCCGCCGCATGTGGAACGCCAGATGTTTTTCTTGATTTCCAGGGTGCGGAACCAGGGAAAAAACAAGAAACCCTGCTGGATCGTAAAACACTGCCCGGCGTCCCTGAAGACCACATGCCCGGCATGGGAGTTCAATTCCGGGGATTTATGCTGGTTTATCAACGGTACCGTCTGCCAGGGGGAAGTCCATACTCGCTGGCAGGACAAGATTACGCTTTGCCGTTCCTGTGACGTTTTCCGCCACCTCATGGGATAGTCCCGAAAGGAGAGCCATCATGCATTCTTCCCATCGACTGGAAACCCTGTGCCTGCATGCGGGCCAGGAGCCCGATCCCGCGACCTTATCCCGGGCGGTGCCCGTTTACCGGACCTCTTCGTATGTGTTCCGGGACACCCGGCACGCCGCCGATCTCTTCGGTCTCAAGGAACCGGGGAATATTTACACCCGGATCATGAACCCCACCCAGGACATCCTGGAAAAGCGGGTGGCGGCCCTGGAAGGCGGCGCCGCGGCACTGGCCCTTTCTTCGGGAACCTCCGCGGTGTATTACAGCATCATCAATATCTGTTCTTCCGGAGACGAAATCGTTTCCGCCGCAAACCTTTACGGCGGCACCTACACCATGTTTGCGGGCATCCTCCCCCAGTTCGATATCCGCGTGAAATTCGTGGATATCGGGGATCCGGCCGGCTTCGAACACGCCATCACGGAAAAGACCCGGGCCCTGTACCTGGAGACCATCGGAAACCCGGTATTGGATGTGGCGGATATGGAAGCGGTGGCGGAAATCGCCAAACGGCACCATATCCCCCTGATCGCCGATGCCACCTTCACCACGCCCTACCTCATGACGGCCCTGGCGCACGGCGCCGACATCGTGGTGCACTCACTTACCAAATGGATGGGGGGGCACGGTACGGGCATCGGGGGCATCGTGGTGGATTCGGGAAAATTTGACTGGACCGATCCGAAGTTCCGACTTTTCAATACACCGGATGAAACCTACCACGGCGTTCGCTTTGCAACGGACCTCGGAGAGATGAATCCCCTGGCGTTCATCCTGAGGATGCGGCTGGTGCCGTTGCGCAACCTGGGGGCCTGCATCTCCCCGGACAATGCCTGGCTTTTCTTGCAAGGGCTGGAAACGCTCCCCCTGAGAATGCAGCGGCACTGTGAAAACGCCCTGGCCGTGGCCCGATACCTTTCCCGGCATCCCAAGGTCTCCTGGGTCCGTTACCCGGGCCTCGAGACGGATCCCTCCCATGAAACCGCCAAAAAATACCTGACCCGGGGGTTCGGGGGAATGGTGGTCTTCGGAATCCAGGGGGACGTTTCCGCCGGAAAGACCTTCATCGAACGCCTCACGCTTTTTTCCCATTTGGCAAACGTGGGGGACGCCAAAAGCCTTGCCCTGCACCCTTCCAGCACCTCCCATTCCCAGCTCAGCGAAGCGGAACAGCGGGCCGGGGGATTGACGCCGGATTTAATCCGGCTTTCCATCGGCATCGAACACATCGACGATATCCTTGAAGACCTGGACCAGGCCTTGAAAGGAGTGTGAGCCTTCCCGGTACCCCAGCCGGCAGATATTTCTCATGAGCGAATACATCGAACACGATAAAAACGGCGTTTCGGTGGGTCTGGTTGAAAAGCAGTACTTCACATTCGCCGAAGATCCCCACCACCCCTTGGTTTTGGAAAGCGGCGCATCCCTGGGGCCGGTGACGCTCGCTTACGAGACCTTCGGGCGGCTTTCCCCGGAAAAAGACAATGTGGTCCTGGTCCTGCACGCCCTTTCCGGGGACTCCCATGTGGCCGGGTATTATCACGCGGACGATTCCAAACCGGGCTGGTGGGACATCATGGTGGGCCCCGGCAAGGGAATTGATACCGACACCTACTTTGTGATCTGCGCCAATATCCTGGGAAGCTGCATGGGTTCCACCGGCCCGGCTTCCGTCGACCCCAAGACCGGACGGCCCTATGGTCTCTCATTCCCGCTGGTCACCATCGGGGACATGGTGGAAGCCCAAAGAATCCTTTTGGATCGTCTGGGGATCCATAAGATCCTGTGCGCCGTGGGAGGCTCCATCGGCGGCATGCAGGTCCTGGAGTGGTGCGTGCGTTACCCGGACCGGATCGTTTCCGCCATCCCCCTGGCCACCACCACCCGGCATTCGGCGCTGGCCATCGCCTTCAACGAAGTGGCCCGGCAAGCCATCATGGCCGATCCGGACTGGAACAGCGGCGACTATTACGCCGGAAAGAAACCGGTTCACGGGTTGGCGGTGGCCCGGATGGTGGGGCACATCACCTATTTATCCGACGAATCCATGCGGTTGAAGTTCGGGCGCCGGCTTCAAAACAAGGCCGACTTTTCCTTCAACTTCGACGCCGACTTTCAGGTGGAAAGCTATCTGCGATATCAGGGAAACAAATTCGTGGAACGCTTCGACGCCAACTCTTTTCTGTACATCACCAAGGCGGCGGACTACTACGATCTGGAAAAACAACACGGAGACGGCTCTGCAGTGGCCGCGTTCTCCAAGACCCGGGCCAAATTTTTAGTGGTCTCGTTTACTTCGGACTGGCTGTATCCCACCTATCAATCCCGGTCCATGGTGAAAGCCATGAAAAAAACGGGCCTGGACGTGAGTTTTTGTGAAATCGAAGCCCAGTGGGGGCACGACGCATTCCTGCTCCCCAACCCGCGCCTGAGCGCCCTTGTGAAAGGATTTCTGGAACGTGTCCGGCGGGAAACCCTCTTCTAACGCGATTCGCTTCGATCTCAAGATCATCGCCTCCTGGATCGAACCGGGGTCCAAGGTCATCAGTCTCGGATGCGGTGACGGAGACCTTCTGTATCACCTCAAGCGGCACAAGGAGATTATCGGCTGCGGCATCGACCATGACGAAAATAAAGTGGCCCGCTGCGTCGAACGGGGTCTTTCCGTCCTTCAGGGAGACATCAACGAAGAAGTCCGAGATTATCCCGACGACGCCTTCGACTACGTGGTATTGAGTCAGACCCTCCAGCAGATTTACGATCCGTCGCCCCTCATCGAAGAGATGCTGCGCATCGGCCGGAAAGGGATCGTGAGTTTTCCCAACTTCAGCCACTGGAAGGTCCGGCTCCAACTCCTTCTCACGGGATACGCACCGGTGACGCCCCAGCTCCCGTATGAATGGTACAATACCCCCAATATCCGCGTCATCACCCTCCAGGACTTTCGGAAATACGCCAGGGAAGCAGGCTTCCACATCCTCAAGGAAGCGGCCATCAACACCCACACCCAGGACAAATACGGCGGCATCATCCGGGTGCTGGCCAACCTGCGGGCCACCTACGGCATCTTTCTGATCTCCAAACACCGGAGTTGAAAGGAAACGGTTCTGACGTCTGAAATTCAAATACACCTGTTTGGATCCCTGCAACGCGCCCGCACCTTGGTTCCCGAAACCGTGTTTCGGATGCCCCTTGACATCCCGGCGCCGTTGCCGGAAATACTTGCCCGGGGACGCATTCCGGAAGACCGGGTGCAACTGGTCATGGTCAACCACCGGGCGGTCCCCAGAAACACGCGCATCCGTCCCGGGGACCGGGTCGCCCTCTTTCCCCCGGAGTACGCCATCTTTGCGGATTGGAAAGACCTCCGGGGATAACCGCAAAACCCCGCGTCGACGAATGGATAGGGGATATTACCCTATTCCTCCCGGAGCACTTTCGGCAATTCCCATATGGCCCCTTGAATCCCCTGCACCAGGTGGCGCAGCCGGGTGAACATCATGGCCATTCCGATGGTCTCGGCCAGCAGGGACAGGGAATCGAGATCCTTTTTGGAAATGCGCCAGGGTTCATGATGATACAGGCGCAGGGAACCGATCATTTCCTTGTTGAACATGACCGGCAGCGAGATAATGGATCCGATCCCCTCTTTTTCCGCTTCCCGGGTATACTGGAGCCGCTTGGAGGTTTTGACGTTTTTCACCACCACGGGTTTCCGGCTTTTGATACCGTCAATACTCTTGTCCAGAAGCACCGGTCCTTTGTTCAGATAATCCACACTCAATCCGAAGCTGGCCAGGGGCTCGAGTTCCAGGGTTTCCGGATTCAGTGCAAACAGGGTGCACCCTTTGATCTCCAGGGCCGCCACCAGAAGCTGGGTAAGATGATGGGCCATGACTTCCACTTGACCGGATCCGGCGATGGCCCGGGTGACCACCTTGATTATTTCGATGTCGATTTTTTCATCTTGACGCATGGACGTCTCCTTTCCGATCCGTTGGGTTGACCGGAACACTTCCTCCGATTCCGCTTGTTTCTTTCGGGGGAAGCGATCAAAAAAATCCCCGCCGAATGTCCCGCTTTCCGGGGACGGCATGTATTCCGCCGGCGGCATTTTCATGTCACGATGCAGACCGTGATATTTTTCAAGGCGTTGACAACTTTGGAAGAGGCGCTCCCCGTGAAGAAGCGGGTGGCTTTTTTCGGCTTGTTGTTCAAAATCACGGTGTGAAACGCATGCTGATGGACCCGATCGATGATATCCCCCGCCGTGTCTTTTTTCTTCGGGACAAAAAGACAGCGCACCCGGTTTTCGGGGAATCCGTTCCGGACCAAATACTGCTTCGCCTCGTTCAAGGCTTCTTCCTGGCGCTGCACCCGCTGGGAAAGATACTGGAGGTTCCCTTTCAATCGGTGCATCACCGAATTTTCGTCCGTATCCATCTTCGGCGGCGGCACGTAGGCGTTGAAAAGGGTGATCTCCACTTCATCGCTCTTGGAAAAGGTCCGAACGGCAAATTCCAACGCCTTGAAGTCATACATCGTAAAATTGTAGGGAATTAAAATCCGTTGCAACGGCATGCCCTCCTCCTCTTCTCCGCCGTGCGGTACGGCGGTGGAATGGGTTGTATGGCTCAAGCTTCGGCGGCGCGTCTGAAATATCCCACTTTGTGGTATTTTTTGTCAAGAACATTTTTTCGGAAATGAAAATAATACTTGACAAATAGATGAAGATATCCCATTAAGCCGAAAAAAGGAGGGGAACAGATGCTGTCTCAGACCGGAATATACGCACTCAGGGCCATGGGGTATCTGGCGAATCAGGAAACCGGGGAGCCGATTTTGACTCAAGTCATTTCAGAAAAAACAGGAATCCCTAAAAATTTCCTCTCAAAGATCCTGAATCGTCTGGTTCAGGGAGGGCTTATCCAATCGGTCCGGGGAAGAGGCGGCGGATTCGTCCTGGCCCGGCCGGCAAACGAAATTTATCTCAAGGACGTGGCGGGGCTGTTCATGAAAATGGACGATTTGAAAAATTGTTTTTTGGGCTTGGATACCTGCAACGGAAAATGCGGACTCCACGAGAAGTGGCACGCCATCGCCGTGGAATTCGAAAAGATGGTCAGTGAAACCGCCGTGGATCAGATCGGATGGCGGCGGCCGTCCAAACAGAAGGCGCAACATGTGAAAAAACCGACACAACCCGCAAAAAAGGAGAAAAAAAATGAAAGCAGTCAGCCTTTATGACGCCAATGATTTTGATGAAAAGACGATGAAGCGGCTTTTGGTCCATGATTCGCCTTACATGAAGATCTTGAATTTCAACTTCAAGGCCGGGCAGACACTTCCGGTGCACAACCACGACATCGAAGGAGAAGTCTGTTTGACGATTCTCGAAGGAGAAGGAGAATTTCTCGGGGCCGAAGACACCGCCCGGCCGGCCAAGGCCGGAGATGTCATCATCACCGATATCAGCGAGCCCCACGGCCTGAACGCCTTCACGGATTTGCGGCTTTTGGTCACCATCGCGCCGCCCATATGAGGCGTTCCACGGTTCCGACAATCGTGTCACTCTCCTTGTCCCAAAGCGGAGGGGGTTTCGGCCATCCCCTTGACGGTTTTCAGATACCGCGACATCCTCCGCGCCGTTCTCATGGGGCGGGGCGGGAGAACATCCATCAGAATCGGTGTCGAGACATTGTTCCCCTGGACCGGGAAAAACCACAGCAAAGGAGGTTTCCATGATCAGTAAGAGGCTTCGTAACTATTTTCTCATCGCCATTTTCGGATCCATCGCGGTGGCGTTTATCGGGTATTTTTACACGGCAGCGGACCTGCCTCCGTATCCGGAGAAGGTCGTCTCGGAAAACGGGACGGTGCTCACGGACAGGGACCGGATCCTGGCCGGTCAGAGCGTCTGGCAGAAATACGGCCTCATGGACCTGGGAAGCGTCTGGGGACACGGCACGTACCGCGGGCCCGATTTCACGGCCCAGGCCCTGCACCACATGGGTGTCAACATGCGGGAAAAACTGGCCAAGGACCAATTCAATGCCCCCTATACCGCCCTGGAGACCGATGCCAAGGGATCGGTGGACGCCGTGGTGATCCGCCAGATCAAGACGAATACCTACGATAAGAACACGGACACCCTGACCTTTACCCCCCTTCTCGAACACGCCCTCGTGGAAAACCGGAAATTTTATGAAACCTTGTTCACCCAGGGCGAGAAGGGCGGAAACATCCGGGGCGGGACCATCAAGGATCCCGCGGAGCGTCGGAACCTGGCCGACTTTTTCTTCTGGACGGCGTGGGCCGCCGGAACCATTCGCCCCGGGGACAATCACACTTATACCAACAACTGGCCCCATGATCCGGATGTGGGCAACACCGTCTCGGGAAAATCCCTGGTGTGGTCCGCCATCTCTCTGGTGGCCTTCGGGGTCTGCCTGGGCTTGATGATCTTCTTATATCATAAATACCAGTTCAACAAGGGCGCCAAGCCCTATCGGCCGGAACCGGCTCTGGCCCTGGCCGGTGCCGCCATTTCTCCCAGCCAGAAAAAGACCGCAAAGTATTTCCTCGTGGTCACGGCCCTGTTTTTCCTCCAGGTGAACATGGGAGGATTGATGGCCCATTATACGGTGCATCCCGACTCCTTTTACGGGTTCGATTTCATCGCTCAGTTCATCCCCTACAACTGGGTGAAAACCTGGCATCTCCAGCTGGCGGTCTTCTGGATCGCCACCGCGTGGATCGGCATGACCCTTTTCGTGGCGCCCCGGGTGGGTGGAAAAGAACCGGCGGGTCAGGGGTTTTTGGTGGATGTGCTCTTCGTGGCGGTCATCATCGTGGCGGTGGGAAGCCTCGTGGGCGAGGTGCTCGGCCTCAAGGGCCTCATCGGCGGCACATGGTGGTTCTGGCTGGGACACCAGGGATGGGAGTACCTGGAACTGGGCAGGCTCTGGCAGATCCTCCTTTTGGTGGGCCTGATCATCTGGCTCTTTTTGGTGGTACGGGCCTTGAAGAGCCACTTCGCCGCAGGCCAGGACAAGTGGGGACTCCCCCATTTCCTGGCGTATTCCGGTGTGGCGGTGGTGGGATTTTTTTCCTTCGGCCTCCTTTATGACCCCCACACCCATCTCACCATCGCCGATTTCTGGCGCTGGTGGGTGGTCCACACCTGGGTGGAAGGGGCATTCGAATTCTTCGCCGCCGCCGCCATCGTCTTTGTAATGGTGAACCTCGACCTGGTGGACCTGAAGGCCGGACTCCGCACCGTGTACTTCACGGTGGCCCTGGCGCTGTCCTCGGGGATCATCGGGGTCGGCCACCACTATTACTGGTTCGGCGAACCGTCCTTCTGGCTGGCGTTGGGCTCCACCATCTCGGCCCTGGAACCGGTTCCCATCCTCCTTCTGCTGGCGGAAGTCTGGCACAGCCAGAAGGTGCTGGTGAAAGCCGGAAGCAGCTTTCCCTACCGGTACCCGCTCATGTTCCTCATGGCGTCCGTGGCATGGGAATTCCTCGGTGCCGGCGTCATGGGACTTTCCATCACCACGCCGGTGGTCAACTACTACGAACACGCCACCTACCTCACCGTGAACCACGGCCATACGGCGCTTTTCGGCACCTACGGCCTTTTGGCCATCGGGCTGCTTCTGTTCTCCATGCGGGGCCTGGTCACGGAGGAAGGATGGAACACCAAATTGCTGGGGGTGACCTTCTGGGGGACCAATGTGGGGCTGTTCATCATGTTCACCTGCACCCTGCTTCCCAACGGCATCCTCCAGGTGCTGGACAACATCCGCCACGGATTCTGGCATGCGCGCTCCAATGCGTTCTGGGAAAGGGATATCATTCAGTTCCTCGGCCAAACCCGAATGATCCCCGATTTCATGATCATCATCGGGGCGGCGGCGCTTCTGCTGTTCATGGTCAAAGCCGTCACCCGGTTGAAACCCGTTACGGTGCAATCCGGGAATGCCTTTCCTGAATAAAAGAAGGCACCGGGGCAACCTGCAGTATTCCCCTTTCCGTCCGGATGCCCGTTTCCCGGGCGGAAGGGGACCCTTTTAGAGGTTCGAATATGCGGATTCCAGTGGAGTTGAAACGCGCCCAAGGACTGCGGAAAGCGGTTCAAATCGGATTTCTGGTAACGACCCTGTGGATCGGGTTCCAGTTCATCCGGTTCGTGGAAGCGCTCGAATCCGGAACCGCTGTTTCCGTTTCCCGCCCTCCGGGAGTGGAAGCCTTTCTGCCCATCAGTTCCCTGATCAGCCTCAAGCACTGGATCCTTACCGGCGGGATCAATCCCGTTCATCCGGCGGGACTCGTCATTTTCCTGATAATACTGAGTACCGCGCTGCTTTTAAAAAAAGGGTTCTGCAGCTGGATATGCCCGTTCGGTCTTTTGTCGGAACAACTGGCAAAAATCCATCGAACGCTCTTCGGAAAAAACATCCGGCTCCCTGCATGGCTCGATATCCCGTTGCGAAGCCTGAAATACCTGCTTTTGCTTTTCTTTTTCTGGGCGATCCTGGTCCGGATGGATGCCCGCGCACTCGAGGTTTTCATTTACAGCCCCTACAACCGCGTTGCCGACATCAAGATGCTGAAGTTCTTCACCCAGATATCGGCCTTTTCCCTTGGGGTATTGATCCTGCTGTTCATGCTTTCCCTTTTGTTTCGCAACTTCTGGTGTCGCTATCTTTGTCCCTACGGCGCGCTCCTGGGGATTGTAAGCGTCTTCAGCCTCACCCGGATTCGCCGGGAGGCGTCCACATGCACGGACTGCAGGAAATGCGCTAAGGCGTGCCCTGCGGATATTTCGGTACACCAGTTGAGATCCGTGGGCTCCGACGAATGTCATGCCTGCATGCAATGCGTGGATGCCTGTCCCGTCCCGGGGACCCTGACGCTTTCCCCCGTCGGCCTGCCTGTCGGCGTCAAACCCTGGCTTTATGCGGCGATGCTGATCCTCCTCTTTGCGGGAGGTTCCACCATTGCCAAATCTGCGGGGGTCTGGAAAAACGGGATCCGCCTGGAAGAATACGTGTTTCACATCCATCACCTTCAGCTTCCCGTTTACCAGCACCATCGGGGGAACGTTCCCGCCTACGATCCCGATCTGTTTCCGCCTCCCGGGCGCTTTCAAAGTAAAACCTTCCAAAAACGCAAGGAGGCATTCCATGGAACCCACGGGCGTCCTGATCCAAGAGCATCGGAAGATTCTTCAAGCGCTGGAACACTTCGTATGGGCGAAGACCGATCTTGAAAAAGGAGGTCGGCCCCATACCGGTTTTTTTCAAGCCGGGATCCGGTTTTTTTCCGCGTATGCGGATCGCTTCCATCATTTCAAAGAAGAGTTTCTCATGTTCGGGTTGCTGGCACAAAAAAAAGACGGCGCCATCGATCTTGAAATCGGGGCCTTGAGATTCCAGCATGAACGGTGCAGACACCATCTGGATCAAATTCAAACCGCCCTTGACGGGTATTCCCGGGAAGATGAAATCGCCGCCGTCGGTTTGCTGGAACACCTTGCCGCCTACACCTCCCTGTTGCAGCGCCATATCCACCTGGAAGACGGCGTGTTTTTCCCGATGATTCAAAACGCGCTCACCGACAAAGAAAAAAAGACCTTGTCGGACTATTTTCTCAACGAAGAAAAACACTTTCGGGAAAGCGGCGGGGAAAGCGCCTGTGCTTCGGACCTGAACATCCTGCAGGAAGCCGAAAGGGGGGAACATGCCCCGCCGAAAGCTTAACTGCTGGGAATACATGAAATGCGGGAGAGAACCCGGCGGCGTCCACGCCCATGACCTCGGGGTCTGTCCGGCCGCCTCCGATGATTCCTATTCCGGAATTAACGCCGGTGTCTGCGGAGGACGCTTCTGCTGGGCGGTGGCCGGCACCTTTTGCGGCGGGAAATGCCAGGGAACTTTCGCGGAAAAACGCGCGTCCTGCCTGAAATGCGATTTTTATAAACGGGTACAGGTGGAAGAAGGGACCGCCAACCTGCGGACCAAGTTCCTCCAGTTCGTCACCCTTGATGGCGAAACGCCCCTGATCCAAGAGATGGAGGTACGGCACATCAAGGCCGGGGACCGGTTCATCCGCCAGGGGGATCCGGTGGGCCCGGCGTATATCATCCAGCGGGGGGCCTGCATCGTGCTGGTGGAAAAAAACGGCCGGCTGCATCCCGCCGGGCATCGCGGAGAAGGGGATATCGTGGGGATCACTTCCATGTTGACCGGGGAGCCCCGGACCGCCCACGTGGAGGCCGAAACCGACATGGAGGTCTGGGTCCTCGATGAAAAGACCTTTGACGACTTGACCCATGCGGATCCCGATCTGTCGGCCTTTCTCACGGAATTGACCGCAGACCGCTTCGACTCAAAACGCCCCACGGCAGACCGGATGGTGGGAAAATATCTGGTCACCGACATCATCGGCCGGGGCGGTTACAGCATTGTTTACAAGGGGCTGCACACCGGGCTCCAGATGCCCGTGGCCATCAAGATGATGCGCCATGACCTGGCCGCCGACGAAACCTTTTTAACAAACTTTCGAAACGAGGCCCGGATCATCGCCGGCTTGAGCCATGAAAACATCATCAAGGTTTTCGACATCGAGGAGCGTTTCAAGACGATCTTCATCATCATGGAGTACGTGGAAGGCCGCTCCCTCAAGGCCATGCTGGAACAGCTCAAGAAGATCCCGGCCGAAGCGGCGGTTTACTACCTGGTCCAGACACTGGCCGCCCTTGAATACGCCCATCGCAAAGGAATCCTCCACCGGGACATCAACTTGACCAACATTTTTATTTTAAACGACGACCGCATCAAGATCCTGGACTTCGGCCTGGCCTGCCCTGTCGGCACACAGGACTTTACGTCTTTCGGAACGCCGTTTTACATGGCACCGGAACAGATCCTAAGCGAGCCCCTGGACGCCCGAACCGACCTCTATGCCCTCGGAATCACGGCGTACCAGATGGTCACCGGACAACACCCCTTTCAGGAAGAACGGTTCGACGCCCTCATGGACCTGCACCTCAAGTGCGACATTCCGGATCCGCTTCCTCTGGCGGAAAACATACCGGAAAGCCTTCGCGGATTTATCCTGAAATGCGGCCGCCGGGATCCCGAAAAACGGTATCAAAGTGCACAGGAGGCGTTGGAAACGCTTTTACCGTTGGCCGGGCAGTTGAAAACGTATGCCCGGTGAGAAAATCGGCTCATCCAAAAACACTTGGATATTCGATTCCCGCCGTCCGCCGCCATGCCTCTTCGGCCAATTGACGGAGTTCAATTTTTCCGCCTTCATGAATCCATCGGGCGATGATCTGTGCCGTCCGGGGATACCCCATGGCCGGCGGCTGCGGCGCATCCAGCCATTTTCGAATGCACCGCCGGTCCAGGGACGCCATGGCCTCCCCCAGCTTGAGATTGACAAGGGCCAGGGCATTGGACTCCTGTTCCATCTGGCCTTTCAGGGGTTTGACCAGGATCTTTTTCCCGATATGCAGCGCTTCGCTGATCAGCTCGAACCCCGCATTGCTCAAAACCCCGCCGCACTCCGAAAGGTCTTTCAGGAATCCGGTTCGTGAAAAGGGCCGGAAGCAAAGGTTTTGAACATCTTCTGCGGCATCCATGCCGGGCATGCCGTAGATGTAGAAGCGATGGGTGTCAAAATCGGATAAAAGCCCTTTCACCCCTTCCGGATCCTCGAACGGAAGATACACCAGGATCTTTTCCATGGTTGTTTTCGGAGCCTTTTCGAGTCCTTCGGGGACAATGGGAGGCAGAATCGGACAATTGAAATGGTGCCAGTGAAGGCCGATGGGCGCATCGCAGAATGCAAAACGCTTTACAATCCACAGGTATGGATGGCATCGAACCGTCATGGGGATATCATAGTAGAAGGCATATTGATGCCCGATCCCGATGGAGGGTATATGAAACCGCCGGGCCAGCCGCGCCGTAAGGGGTTCGAAATCCGTGATGATCAGATCGTAACCGGCCGCATCCAATCGGGCCACATCCCGATAAAACGAAAAAAGCTTCAACGACAAAAGAGTGGAAAAGACTTGGAGCCGTCCCTTTTTCGTCCGGAAGGTCAGGCCGTCCATACTTTTATTGGGATGGAAAACCTCCAGATCCGCGAATCGCCGGGAATCCTTTCCGCTGAAAAGGACATGGACCTCGTGTCCCATCGTCTTCAGACAGGCGATGACTTCCCGGGAGCGGGAGACATGCCCGTTTCCCGTGGTCTGGATCCCGTATAAGATCTTCATCGCGCTTTGTTGTTTTTCCCTTTCATTATAGGGTGCCGGGATCATGGTGCATACGTTGGGGAAGAAGACGTCTTGGTGCAAGACCGAAACCGCCCTTTTTTCCCCAAAACGCATCCCAGAGGATGGCTTTTACACCGGAGGAAGCGGAAACAATGCGCTACGCCACCCGGTCTACCCGAAGCGGCCGGTGATATAGTCTTCCGTCAACTGGTGGCGGGGCCGGGTGAAGATCCGGGGGGTGAGACCCACTTCGATGAGGTCCCCCAGATGAAAAAAGGCCGTGCGCTGGGACACCCGGGAGGCCTGCTGCATGGAGTGGGTCACGATGGCGATGGTGTACTGCTGCTTGAGCTCGTCGATGAGATCTTCGATGACCGCCGTGGCGATGGGGTCCAGGGCGCTGCAGGGTTCGTCCATGAGGATCACCTCCGGGCTCACGGCGATGGTTCGCGCGATACACAACCGCTGCTGCTGTCCTCCCGAAAGGCTGGTCCCGGGCTGATCGAGCTGATCTTTGACTTCTTCCCACAACCCGGCTTTGATCAAGGAGGTCTCCACGATTTCATCGAGCTCCGCCTTGTTTCTTGCCAGCCCGTGGATTTTCGGCCCATAGGCGATATTCTCATAGATGGACTTGGGAAATGGATTGGGCTTTTGAAACACCATCCCCACCTGGGCGCGCAAGGGCACCACATCCACGTTTTTGTCATAAATATTGAGGCCGTCGAGAATGATCTCGCCCGTTACCCGGCAGGTGTCGATGGTATCGTTCATGCGATTCAGGCACCGGATAAAGGTGGACTTCCCGCACCCCGAAGGCCCGATCATGGCGATGACTTCGTTCCTGCCGATATCGAGCGACACATTCCGGATGGCCTGCTTTTCCCCGTAAAAGACATTCACGTGCCGGCAGGTCATCCTGGGATCGGGGACGGTGATGTCCCCCACCGTTTCCCGCTTTTCCCGGGGAACCAGATCGCGCCCCTTTTCTCCATCGAGTACCGGGCGCGGCTTATCTTTGGGGTTTACAGGAGGCATGTTTTTGGGTCCCGGTTCCATCTGATGTATTTTTGCAACCTGCATGGCGGATGCTTCTCGGATTCCCGTTCATAGGGGATGCAGGCCGAACCGTCAAGGCCCGGCCTGCACGGGACCATATTACTTCAATGATTTCAGCGGCATCATGTTTTTCGCCGCCTCGGCAAAGGCCTTGCGTTCGGCATCGGGCATGGGAATCAAGCCTTTTTCGGACAGATACCCGTCCGGCCCCCAAGCTTTCTCGCTGGTGAATTCCGCCACGTATTCCTTGATTCCGGGGATCACGCCCGCATGGGCCTTTTTCACGTAGAAAAAAAGCGGCCTCGAAACCGGGTACTTGCCGTCGGCGATATTTTCAAAGGTGGGCGCCGTTTTTTCGATCATGGATCCTTTGATCTTGTCGGCGTTCTGGTCCAGGAAGCTGAATCCGAAAATGCCGAAGGCGTCCTTATTGGCTTCCAGTTTTCGGACGATGAGGTTGTCGTTTTCGCCGGCCTCCACGTAAGCGCCGTCCTCCCGGATGGCATGGGCGATGGCCTTGAACTTTTTCTTGTCCGATTTCCTCATCGCCTTGAGCCAGTCAAAGGCCTGGACCCCTTTTTCCATGACCAATTCCGAAAAGGCGTCCCGGGTCCCGGAGGTGGGCGGGGGGCCCAGAACTTCGATTTTCGTGTTCGGCAGATTCGGATTCACGTCTTTCCAGGTCTTGTAGGGATTAGGGATCAGTTTTTCCCCGCCTTTGGGATCCGGAACATCCTTGGCCAGGGCCAGGAAAAGATCTTTCCGGGTCAGCTGGAACAAGGGCGCGTCCTTGGCATTGGCCACGACGATGCCGTCGTATCCCACCTTCACTTCCACGATTTCCGTCACCCCATTCTGGGCGCACTTATCAAATTCCGATTGCTTGATACGCCGGGACGCATTGGTGATATCGGGATGTTCCACGCCCACCCCCGCACAGAAAAGCTTCAGTCCGCCGCCCGAACCCGTGGATTCGATCTTCGGGGTTTTGAATTGGGTGGTCTTTCCGAATCGTTCCGCCACCACCGTGGCAAACGGATATACCGTGGAAGATCCCACGATGTTGATGGTGTCCCTGGCGGACCCGGCAAAGGTCCCGGGAATCGCCGTGAACAGAAAAACCGCCGCCGTCGACAACATGATCCATTTTTTCATTTTTCTTTTCTCCTTGTTTTGGTTTTGTTGTTTTGGTTTACAAAAAAATTCTCATCAATGGTTACCGGACTTATCGGGAAGCATGTTTCAAAAATTACTTCATGTTACCACCTCCGCTCGAATCGTCTCCTCAAAATCACCGCGGCGGCGTTCATGACGATCAAAAAGGCCAAGAGCACGATGACCGCCGCCGAAGTCCGTTCCACGAAGGCCCGCTCCGGAGAGTCCGCCCACAAATAGATCTGTACGGGGAGGGCCGTGGCCGGGTCCGTGAACCCCGTCGGAATCTCCACGATGAAAGCCACCATGCCGATCATCAGCAACGGCGCCGTTTCCCCAAGGGCCCGGGCCATGCCGATGATGGTCCCGGTGAGCATGCCCGGCAGGGCCAGGGGGAGCACGTGATGGATCACCACCTGCATTTTGGAGGCACCCACGCCCAGGGCCGCCTCCCGGATGGAGGACGGGACCGATTTCAGGGCCGAACGGCCGGCGATGATGATCACCGGAAGGGTCATGAGGGCCAACACCAAGCCGCCCACAACGGGGGCCGACCGGGGGAGCCCGAAAAAGTTCAAAAACACCGCCAGCCCCAGAAGGCCGAAGACGATGGACGGGACCGCCGCCAGGTTGTTGATGTTGATCTCGATGAGATCCGTCCACCGGTTTTTGGGAGCGAACTCTTCCAGGTAAACGGCCGCGGCGACACCGATGGGAAAGGAAAGGACGAGGGTCACGACGAGGGTGAGAAAGGACCCCATGACGGCCCCCCATACCCCGGCCGTTTCCGGCTCCCGGGAGTCTCCGTGGGTCAAAAAGACCCGGTTGAACCGCTTTTCGATCCGGCCTTCGGCTGCCAGCCGGTCCAGCCACTGGAGTTGCCGATCGCTGATGCGGCGATCGGATTCGGGCAGATCCCGAGGGATGTGCCCCTTGACGAGCATGTCCACATCATCGTCCGCCAGCACCCACACGGATTCCCTCTCACCGATGCGCTCCGGATGCGCCAATATTCGATCGCGGAGTTCGAAAGAAGCGCCGGAACTGACAAGGCGGAATAAATCCCGCTTTTCCCGCCGCCCCTGGACATCCGGGAAAAGATCCGACAACGCCTGCTTGACCAGCCGCCCGTAATCGGCCGAGGCCAGGGCGTCCCGGTGCAACACCGTTGCATCGTAAAACACATCCAGGCGAATGTAGGTCTGGCTCAGGGCCGTGTATCCGTTGAGGATCATATTGGCAAAAAGCAACGCGAGGAAAATGAGGCTGAGGGTGACGGCGCATATCCCGTATCTCCGGAAACGGCGCTCGGCCCGGTATCGCCGCTTAAGGCTTTGCCGGACGACCTCGATGGTCCGCCGGGACGCGCCGTTCGTGGAAAAATTCGGGCTATTCATACTGCTCCCGGTATTTCTGAACCACCCGGAGGGCGATGATGTTTAAAATCAAGGTCACCACGAAAAGCAAAAGTCCCAGGGCAAACGCCGCCAGGGTCTTGGGGCTGTCGAATTCCTGGTCCCCCACGAGAAGGGTCACGATCTGGACGGTCACCGTGGTCACCGCCTTCAGGGGGTTCACGGTGAGGTTGGCGGCCAACCCGGCGGCCATGACCACGATCATGGTCTCTCCGATGGCCCGGGACACGGCCAAAAGGACGCCGCCCACGATCCCGGGGAGCGCCGCCGGCAGCAGGACCTGCTTGATGGTCTCCGATTTTGTGGCCCCCAGGCTGTAGGACCCGTCCCGGAGGGATTGGGGCACGGCATTGATGAAATCATCCGAAAGGGAAGACACAAAGGGGATGATCATGATCCCCATGACAAGGCCCGCCGCCAGGGCGCTTTCCGATGAGACGTCGAGTCCCAGGGACTCCCCCACCCCCCGGATAAAGGGCGCCACGGTAAGGGCGGCGAAAAAGCCGTACACCACGGTGGGGATCCCGGCCAGAATCTCGATCAGCGGCTTTGCCACCGCCCGCAGCCGGGAACTCGCGTATTCCGAAAGATAAATGGCCGACATGAGGCCCACCGGCACCGCCACCGCCATGGCGATGGCGGAAATCAGCGCCGTCCCCAAAAGCACCGGGATCGCTCCGAAAGCACCGGAGCTGCCCACCTGGTCCTTGCGGATGGCGGTCTGGGGGGACCACTCCAAACCGAACAGGAAATCCGTGACGGGTACCGCCTTGAAAAACCGGATCGATTCATAGAGCACGGAAAGGACGATGCCGATGGTGGTCAGGATCGCAATGGTGGAGCATGCGATGAGAATATAACGCACCGCCGTTTCCACCTGGTTGCGCGCCCGCAGGGACGGCCTGATCTTGGACCATACCAGGAGGATGCCGCCGACGGCCAAAGACAACACCGCCACGCTCAGGGCGGCCCGGCTGACGGACTGGAGGCGCCGGTAGTGCCGGGCCGCCCGGAGAATGTCCGGGTCTTCTTTGACGGATACGATGTTTCCTTCCACCTGGTTCTTGATGTCGTTGACCAGAAGGTTGATCCGTGCCTCCGGCAGATCCCGGTACTTTGCCGGGAGATCGGCCACCACCATGCGCGTGATGATGCTCCCTTCAAAGGCCAGCCAGAATCCAAACACCAAAACCGCGGGGAGACCACACCACAGGGCCGTCAGCGCCCCGTAATACACCGGCCGGGAGTGCATCGTGACTTTTTTCGGCGCACCATAGGCAACGGCCACGGCTTTGCGCCGGCCCAGGTAATAGCCCAACGACGACAGGCTCAAAAGGACGGCGATTAAAATAATGGACGACATGATGGGATTTCCACTTTCTTCGCTATCATTCGTAAGGCTTAAAATGCCCCCTCTCTCTTAGAATCACGCTAGGGTCATGTTAAGTTTTTATTAATTTTGATGGCTTCGTAAAATTTTACGTCCAAGGGGAATACAGAGGGAGGGATAACGTGACGCCTTCGAGGAAAAGTTGAAAACTCCCCGCCATTCACCAGGGCGGGGATACCGCGTCAATTCGAGAAACAGGGGGACGCCGCCGGCTTTCCGGCACAATCGGAGGAAAGAGTGGAAGTGGAATTGATATCAAAAAAAACGAAAAGAGGGTCTGATCCGCGCTACCAGGTGATACGCGGTGCGTTCACCAGCCCGCCGATAAGGAGAAAAAGGCCGCACAGGATGGCGGCATACCCGAAAAGGTAGGAAAAGATTCGAAAACCGGTACTCGCGGGATCCACCCGAAGGGGATCAAGCGCTTCGCTGTCTTCGAGTCGGCGGATCCATGCCGGCCGTTCATGACGCACCGCGTCCAAATCCACGCTCCCTTCGAACATGGCGCGATCCATGGGGAAATTGTGCCGCCGAAAATGCGCGATAAAAAAATGAATCACGAAAACATGAGCCATGGCCAGGAGGGCCTCGATCCGATGAATCCAGAAGGCCACATTCAGGCCCCATCCGGGGATGTACCGGGTTGAAGTCAAAGGATAGGCCAATATCAGGCCCGTGGTCCCGATGAGGACCATTCCCCAGAACACGGCCCAATAATCGAATTTTTCCCAATATCCCCAACGGTCAAAAGAAGGAAAATCCCGAATTCCGAACATCCAGCCCAGGTGTTGGAAGAACGCTTTTACGTCCCTTGGCCCGGGGATCAGGGAATCGGGTCCGAAAAGAACATGGGGAGCCTGGTTCCATTTTACGGTAAAAAAGAGATAGAAGATATGCAGCATAAAGCCGCAGATCATCAGGATGCCGATCCATTTATGGACGGTGAGCGCAGACGCGTACCCCCCGAAGACTGCGGCCAGATTTTTCCCCCATCCCGTCTGGATGTACATGCGGGAAAGTCCGGTGGCCCCCTGGGTCAGGAAGGTGAGCATCAGAAAAATATGGAACAGCCTCTGGATCGGGGTAAAACGGCGGACTCGGGTTTCAGACCGTGGGGACACCTTTGGTTTTCTCCTTTTTCATAACCAACTCCCGGATCCCCCACAGGGCGGTGTGGGGTAAAAAGACCAGAAACGTTCCCACGGCGATGACCACCATGGCCCAGAACGCATAAAAAAGAACCGGGAAGGTTTCCAGTGTCCCGGGAGAAGCCGGGTTGGGTGCGTGCACCACGTAGGCGGCAAAGCTGGCGCTGGCACCCGGATGACACTTGGCACATACGTAGGCATGCCGCCGGATTGGATTCATCGGGGAGTAGAAAAAATCATTGCTCGCAATCGGTTCACCTCCATGGCATTGCCGGCAGGTGATATTTCCCCGAACCGTATGAATGTCCCGAGTCTGTCCCGGGTGGCAGGACGCGCAGGTCTTGTCTTTGTAAAACGGGATTCCGGCATGGGAATCGCTCAATCGATGGCGGATCCGCACGGCGGCGGCGGAGGGGCTGTAAGGGAAAACGCCCTGCCGGACACCAGGGATCTCAACAAGCGGTTTAAAGCGGCGCGGCCGCACTTCATACCGCTCATAATAACCGGTGCTGACTTCCCGATCCTTGTAGCGGCGGATGGCGGAAGCCACCTCCTCCTGAGCGGTCGCTGCGGGCGGCAGGAACAGGTCCCCCCCTGCCGCCGCGGCGACGATGCAGAAAGCGATTTTAAAAGGACGCCATATCCTTTTCATACGGATCTCCGGATCGACTACTTTGCCGGCTGATATGAAATCGGTTCAATGGGCTTTCCCAGGGGTTTCGGAATTTTGGATAATGCCTCCCACTGGGCCTGCAATTGATTCAGATCCTCGTTTTTGTGCTTGTGACAGGTCTGGCAGGAATTGGGCATGGCCGGATCCCGCAGGGTTTCGGCCGGCAAAAGCGGCTTGAATACATGGCTGTGCAGGTCTCCGGATTCCGCGCTCTTGACGATCCGGGGCATGTGACATCCCACGCAATTGGCAAAGGAATGAATCGAATGGGCCATGTTGGTGTTGACCTGGACATGGCAGTCGAAGCACTGCTTGGAGCCGGCCGCATAGGTCTGGGATCGTGTCGGCGGAACACCGATTTGATGCACAAAGTGACAGGACGTACAGGTGACCCCTTCATAAAAGTGCTTGGATTGTTTCCAGTCGATGTACTGTTGATGATGCGCCTTTGAAAATTCATTTCCATAGAGGTGTTTGGCATCCCCCGCGGCAAAGGAGGTGGATCTGTAGAACCGTTCCAGGGCCTTTCCCGGCTCGTATCCCACGGGCCACCCGGCACCTTCGTGCTGCAACGCTTTCCCCCGGTTGTGACATGACCCGCAGATCTCCACCGCAACCCCCATCGTCAGCTTGGCCGGATTGACGATGGTCTGTCGTTTTTCGAAAACTGCGGTCTTGGGAAGCGCCGTGTGCCAGGAGCCTTTTCCATGGCACGCCTCGCATCCCACCGCCGGCTCCACGAACTTCTGGTTTTCCAGGTCCACGCCCGTGGCGTGACAGCCGCCGCATTTGAGCAGCCAGGGTCTTTGATCCCAATCCGCTTCGTGATAGTTCACCCACCGGTCGGTCTCGTGGTTGTATTGCACCGGAGAGATGTAAAGCGTCCCGTCCTTTTCCACAATATAACGCTGCTTCCATTGGCTGCCGATGGTATACCGGATCTCTTCTGTTTTCGGGATATAAATCTGGTCGGCCGGCACCTTCAACTTGTCCCCGAGCTTGGCCAGGTCGTCCCGGATTTTTTCTTCGTTGAAATCCGTAATGATGACATCCCTGTTTTTCCGGGCATCCTGGGTCATCCGGCTGTGCAGCGTCATCTTCCAGGAGTCATAATGTTCGAGATGGCACGTTTTGCAGGTATCGGACCCCACGAAGGTCTTGGGCTGGGCCATGACCGCCTTCACGTCAACGGGCGATTCGGTACCGCAGGCCGCCATGAGTAAGACACCGGCGAATACTGGGGTTAAGGCAATAAACGCTTTGATCCTCATGCTGTCCTCCTCTTTTCGAACCGCGTCCCCGCGGCACGGCTCACGAGACGCCGGGTTTAACGGGAATGCCTTTTTCAGCGATTCCTTTCAAACAGTAAAAAAGCTCATCGGTATCCACCGGCACACCGAGACATCCATAGATGTACTGTGCCATGGCTTCCTCCAGTTCGGGATGGTAGCTTCGACCGGAAAGGATGACGATTTCAATCTCGGGATGACGCTGCTTCATGTCTTTAATGATTTGATTGTCGACGTGCAGGGTATCCAGGTTTAAAATGACGGCCTGGACGGATGATCGGTCAAGCACCGTTTCGAGCTCCTTTAAGGAGGCAACGGTCCTGGCGGCATAACCCTTTTTTTGAATCGCATCACAAAGCGCCTGCCCGTATCGGCGATCACGATCGACCACGAGTATCGGTTCGTTCATGGAGCATCCGCCCGTCGGTTCATCCAACACAGAAACTGGATAAGGCTTATTCAATTATCGTGCCATCACCCCGGACTCCCTTTTGACACGCATGAAACCTCGACCCGCATCTGATACAAATATTTGAATAAATTATAATTAATACTCCAAAGAAGGCGGGAGGAGAAAAAAGAACGCCTCCACACCCCCCGGCTCGCAATCCGCCGCGGATGTCCATTTTTTGTACACGCTTTTTCGTAATAACTATTATCTTATTTATTTCAGGCACATGGGTGTGACCAGATTCGAGTCATGGAAACGGGGGGTCATACAACAGAATCCCGTTGGGGCGGGGGATCAATGAAGGGTCGGTTTGGTGATCCGGTATTTTTTCATCTTGCCGTAAAGGGTGCTTCGACTGATCCCCAGGCGTTGGGCCGTCAATTTTTTGTTCCAGCGACATGTTTCAAGCATCTCCTGGAGAATCCGTTTTTCATTTTCCGACATTGTCGGCAGGCTCCCGGAGGTTTCGGGGGAGGCAAGCAGGGGGGGAAAATCCGACAGCTGAATTTCGCTTCCTTTGGCCAAAACAGCGGCATGCTCGATGGTATTTTCCAGCTCCCGGACATTTCCCGGCCAGGGGTGCTCGAGCAGCATCCGCATGGCTTCCGAACTGAATCCGGTGATTCCGGATGGACCTTCCGGTGTAAATCGCTTTAGAAAATAATGTGCCAGCAAGGGGATATCGGTTTTGCGCTCCCGGAGCGGCGGAATCTGGATGAGAATGACGTTGAGGCGGTAAAAGAGATCTTCACGGAACCGCCCGGTTTCAACCTCTTTTTTCAGGTCCTTGTTGGTGGCTGCGATGATGCGGACATCCACGGAGAGCGTGGTTTCTCCCCCCACCCGTTCAAATTTTTGCGTTTGAAGCACCCGGAGCAGCTTGATCTGCGCCGACACGGGCATCTCTCCGATTTCATCCAAAAAGACCGTGCCGCCGTCCGCCTGTTCAAACCTCCCCGGCTTTCTGCGGACCGCCCCGGTGAAAGCCCCCTTTTCATGCCCGAAGAGCTCGCTTTCCAGAAGGGTGACGGGATAGGCCGAACAGTTGATGACCACAAAAGGCGCCCCTTTTCTGAGGCTGGTGCGATGGATGGCCTCTGCGACGAGCTCTTTTCCGGTGCCGCTCTCACCCTGGATCAAGACCGCCGCATCCGTGGATGCAATATTTTCAATCAACCGGTAGATCGCCTGCATTCGGGGATTTTTCCCCACAATGCCGTAAAATTCGGCCGATCGTTCCACCCGGTTCCGAATCTCTTCCGCTTCTTCTTCCCGGAGCACGGCCCGCCGAACCGCGCCCGATGTCTGCGCCAGTATCAGCTCCACCACATTGAGTTCCTGGGAAACACAAATGCATTTACCGGGGCATGGAATCAACAAGGCGCCCAAAAGCTGGCCGTCGAAACGAAAAGGGAGCACCCCGATCCGCTGCGCACGGGGAAAGCCCTGGGGGAACAAGACCGGATCCAGCCTGTTCGGGGGGGAAAACGTCAGGGATTCTGCGGGTTCCAGGATTTCGGCAAACGCCTTCACCGCCGATGTGTCGCCGGAAATTCTTGTTTCTTTTTCCGAAAGCACGAAGAGACGGCTGTATTCCGTGCCAAAAACGGAAAAAAGAATGTCGGAACAGGTTACGATCCCCTGGATTTCTCGAATCAGGTAGGTGCATACTTCCCGAAGGCTCGTTTGTGCGCCGATTTTCTGCACGATGGCCAGGGATTTCCGGGCTTGATCATGGGCACGGCCGAGCTGAACCGTTTTTTCTTCCAGCTTGTGTGTATATTCCTTGATACGACGAACCATCGCCTGAAACGCCGCACCGAGACGCCGGACCTCGGCCGCGCCGTTTACATTGACGGCGAACTCCATGTGACGTTCGTCAATACGCTCCGCGGCGGCGGCAAGATCCGACAGCGGACCGGTCACCTTTCGGATGAACAGATGGGTGCTGATTACGGCCACGAAAAGCACTCCCAGGGTCAGGGATCCCATCTGCGCCCACAACCATTCAATCTGACGGTGGTAGGGTCTTTCCGAGACAGCCATGCGCAACACCCCGGCTTTCCCCTTAAAGACCGGCCAAGCCACGTCCAGATAACGATCGTCCGGGGTCACAATGGTTTTCATGTTGGGATGTTCTGCATCGACGGGGGCATTGGCGGGGATCAACTGGACGGGAACGCCCTGGAGAAACGTGTGCGCCAGGATGTTTCCTTCCCGCACCAGGAAAATATACGCCACATTGGGATTGCTGGCCATATGATGGTCGAAAAGCTTCTGGAGGGCGACGCGATCGTTGACGAGCACCTTTTCAGCGGCTTCCAGCGCAATCTCATGGGCCATATTTTCGGTTTGGGCTTTTACCGCGCTGAACAGTGTTTTCTTGTGATTCTGAACAACAAAGACGGAGATGAACCCGCTGCTGCTGACCACAAGCGCGAAGACCCAAAAGAACAATTTGCTTTTCAGGCTGTTGAAGCGCATGCGTCATTCTCCTGAAAAAATTTGCTCTCGCATCCGGGCGATGGGAGCGTACGCCGTTTCGTCCGGTTGAACGAAACGATCAATCAAAAGCCCGGACAAGATCGCTTTTCCGGCTGGATCCAGATGCATGGACAACAGGATGTCCCGGATTCTGACCTTTGTGTCTTGCGGGAGATGGACCGACGTCACGACGGGGGGATTCCCGAACGCCTCTGATTTTTTCAGAATCCGGGTGTGTCGGGTGCGACCGGGGCTCACGGTATGGTAATATTCCCATATATGTTCGTGGACGGCGGCACCCTCCACAAGCGCCCTGGAGACCGCCAGTATGGAGTTGTCATGGCTGTAAGTGTACAGGGTCTCCTTGAAAAAGGTTTCCGGCCGCTCCCCCATTCTCGACAGCCAAAAGGTGGGCACGAGTTTCCCGGTATTGGAATCCGGATCCGTGAAGGCAAAGATCCGATTCCGTAATGCCTCCAGGTGTTGAAAGGGACTGTCTTTATTCACGATCAGATACGAACGATACCGCGTCTTTCCCCGGATTTGGGGAACGGCGACGGCCTCGAATCCGCATTTGTCCCCTGCCTCCACATAGGGCCCGGAGCAGATGAACGCCATGTCCATTTCTTTTCTGGAAAAAAGATCGTTGACTTCCCGGTAGGTCTTCCGCTGGAACAAGGCGATGTCAAGGCGTGCGCGCTTCCCGATATAATCCAGCAGCTCCCGATAAAGCATCTCGGTTTCCCGGGGCGACAACATGGACGCGACGGCCACGCGCAAAACCGTCCCTTGGGTCGTCATCTCCGCTTTGGGCGACGGCTCAATCCGTTGCGTAAAATCGAGGTGCTGAACGGATGAGGGCGGGTCGCATGAAAAGGAAACGCACAGAATGCATCCAAGGAAAACCCATATCACGAACGCGTTTTGCCTTGAAAAAGGCATCCTCTTGTCGCTTTCCCCAGGCGCACGGTTCACATCCGGAATCGAACCGACCGGCGCCGTCTCCGATGGACCTGCGGGATTTAGGAGCCCTGTATCTGTCTTTAAGGCCGGCGAAAGGAGGGTCAGGAGTGCACCTGCGTCTGAATTATTGGACAATCCTTCATGCATGGAAAGGTCAGCTTAAGGCCCTAAACCAAATTATACACAATGTGGTATAAAATGCAACTTTTTTTTGCAACATCGAAGAGACTCGGGTTTAAGGCCTTTTGGACGGGATGGGCCGACCCCCTTGCGCCCTTGTCCCGTGGCACCAAAATGAAAACCCCGCTCCCATCTGCGGGGCGGGGTTTATTGAAAGGGGGATTTTCGGAAAGCTACGGTTTGGGGAACACCTCTTTGGGTTTTTCGGTGGTCCCCGTGGCATTGGGAAAGTCCGTGGCCACATAGGCCTTTTTATTGTGCCGGATCAACTCCCGTGCTTCTTCCATGAAGCTGTTGAACCGTTTTTTACATTCATAAAAGCCGTGCCACCAGGTGTAGTCCGGGGCCATCATGGCGGCGCCCATCCGGGCCCGGCGGCCTTCGTGGTGCCACAGTTCGTAGTACTCCACTTCCAGAGTTTCATCAAAGAATTTGGTGGAATCCAGAAGCTTCTTTTCATAAAGATCGTCGAGCATCTTCTTGGCGGGCGTGAAATAGACTTCGTTGTATTCGGCCACCACCTGGTCCAGTTTGGCATAGTGTCCGTCCACCCAGGTTTTTCCGTGGCACTGCATGCACACCGCTTTCATCTTGTCACGCTCCACCTGCCAGTTGGTCTTGGCCGGAAAGGCCGCAAACTCCGAGGGACGGACGGTCAAGGGCGCCTGGATTTCCCAGGAGAGCCGTTCGGTGACGTCGTGGCTGGTGAGCACCGTTCCGGCGCCGGACATGTGGCAGGAGGCGCAGGTGGGGCCCCGGTAATCGACACCCGGCGTCCAGGTGCCGGGAGCGGCGGTCCAGTTGTATTCGTCCCCGTGGGCCGTGTAAATGTCCCCGTGCTTGGATTCCATGTAGATCTCGATCTGGGGATGGTCCGGGCCCAGGTGGCACTGGCCGCAGGCCTCGGGTTTCCGGGCCTCCATCACGGAAAACCGGTGCCGGGTATGGCAGCTGGTGCAACTCCCTTTGCTCCCGTCGAAGTTGATGCGTCCCACACCCACGTTGGGCCAGGTTTCGGGGTCCAGGGTATCCCCTTTCATCTTCAGGACCGTCCCGTGACAGTGATAGCATCCGCTGGCCCGCTCGAAATCGCTGTTCATCCCCTTGTTGAGCCACGGGTCGATCTTCCAGATGATTTCCATGGTGTTGGCGTGTTTGCTCATGCTGTACTGCTTGGCCTCGTCGGGATGACACCGGGAACAGTCCTTGGGCGTCACCGCCGCGGCCACGGGAACCCGATACTCCTTGGTTCCGTATTTCTGGTCGGAACGCTCGTACTGCTGGTAATGGGTCTTGCTGACGTCCGGGTCGAATTCCTCGGCCGCATGGCAATCGTAACAGGTAATGTTCGCGCTGGCGTGCCGGCTGTAGGCCCAGTCGGCGAACAGGCCCGGATGTTCCCGTTTGTGGCATTCGATGCAGGCGATCGCCTCCTTGGGCATACTCCGCTCGATCCTGAATTCCTTTGCTTTGGGCAGGTTGCCGGTGCTCTGCGCATCCGCCCCCACCGCGGCCACCGCGAAGCAGACCCATATCAGCACCGCCCAACCGGCAAAGCCCCTCCGCTTCTTCATGTCAATCCCCCTTTCTCTTTCCGGTGATCCTTTTTTATTTTACGCATTCTTTCAACACCTTATAACGGCTTCTTTCAACCCCGCCTGAAAGGCGGAGTGTGCGGGAAGCGTTCCGGTCATGCATCCGTCATCCCGGCGGAATCACCGCCCCAACCCCCTGTAGGCCACTTGATATTGTTTATAGCGATACAGGGGGCTGTCGTTGTGCACCAGGTTGCGGTGACAGTCCACGCACTTTTTTTCGTACCCCGGCCGGGGGTAGAGCACGTCCCGATGGGCCAGCATGGCCCCGCGCTTATCCGGGATATTCAAGATATTCCGGTGGCATTTCCGGCATTGTTCGTTTTTAAAAGAGGCATAGGCCGCCTCCCGGTTCTTCTCGCGATCGTAAGGTTTCCCCAGAAAATGGACCACCACGTCCTTGATGCCGTGGGCCGTTTTCGCGAAAAAAAAGTTAAAGGTATCGTGGGGGGCGGGCAGATGGCAGTCCATGCAGTCGGCGACGAACCCCTGGGCATTATTCACATGGGTGGACATCTTCCAGGCGTTGTAGGCCGGCTGAATCTCATGGCAGGAGGCGCAGAATCCGGGCGTGGAGGTCCGGACCATGGTATAGTACGTGATGCTGAAAAGGGGAAAGGCGATGAGAATGCCGATACCGATGAAAATGACGGGCAGAATCGTTTTTTTCCACAAGGGTTTGCGGTCATCGGGGCGTACGGTCGTCTCTTTCTCGCTCATAAAGCCCTTCCTGGAAAAGGGTCAAAAGAAAGATGGCCTGCCGTGCGTGAAGGGGCTTCAAATGCCGGGGACGGCGTTTGAAGTGTTTCATACGATAACTGTCAAATATTTTATTTTACGTCAAGAAAAAAATGATGGAACGCACCGGTTTCGTGACAGCTTCCCTTGACCCCGCCTTGAACACGGGGCTTGCGGGAAGCATTCCGGTCATGTAATGTAGCGGCGAGGCGTTCCGGAGGCCGTTTCCACTGGAAATGCGCACCCTTTAAAAGAACAACACCGACTTCCGAAACAAGAAAACGACGCTCATGAAGAAAATTCATATCGAAGACGCCGTGGGCATGACGATCCCCCACGACATGACGGAAATTGTTCCGGGGAAATTCAAAGGCCCTGCCTTCCGCCGGGGCCAAAAAATTGAAACCGGTGACCTATGCCACCTGATGCGGCTGGGGAAGCGCCACCTTTACGTCCTTGAAATCGGCGAGGATGAAGTCCATGAAGACGACGCCGTTTTAGCGCTCGCCGAGGCGTTGACCGGTCCCGGGGTCACGTACACCCCCAATCCTTCGGAAGGGAAAATCCAGCTCTTTGCCCAAACCGACGGCCTTTTCGTGGTCAAAGTGGATCCGTTGATCGCCCTCAACGAAATTCCGGACGTGATGTGCGCTTCCATCCACACCCACACGCCGGTTCAAAAAGGGCAAAAACTGGCCGGAACCCGCGCCATCCCCCTGGTGATCCGGCGGTCCGTCCTCGATGAGGCCGTGGACCTTGCCAAAAAAGCGTTTCCCCTTTTCTCCGTAACGCCGTTTGCCCGCCGCGACGTCTATCTGATCATCACGGGGAACGAGGTCTACCAGGGACTCATCGAGGATCGGTTCGAGAAGGTGGTGCGGGAGAAAGTAACGGCCTTGGGCTCTGACCTGGTGGAAACGGTCATCCTCCCGGATGACGAAACCGTTATCACTCAACACCTGGAGCGCTTCCTTTCCCGGGGCGCCGAACTCATCATCACCACCGGCGGCATGTCCGTGGATCCGGACGATGTCACCCGGATAGGGATTTCCCACGTCGGGGTGGATCAACTCTATTACGGTTCAGCGGTGCTGCCGGGGGCCATGTTCCTCCTGGCCTACCGGAAAGATATTCCCATAATGGGCATTCCCGCCTGCGCCCTTTACCATCGGACCACGATTTTCGATCTCATTCTCCCGCGCCTGCTTGCCGGCGAAAAACCGGACGGAAAGGACCTGGCCCGGCTGGCCCACGGCGGACTGTGCCTGGATTGCCCCACCTGCCGGTACCCGGCATGCCCTTTCGGCAAAGGGTTCTGACCCCTGCATCACCGCATTCTTCACCGATTGCACTTTTCTCCGTGTTATCATAACATACATCTAACATATTTCTGATCCGTTCCTAACAAAACGCACATACATTTCGGCAACGCCGGCATCGTCAGGAAACAAGGAGAATGCGTTTCTTCCGGGTTCTCCCGGCCGTTTCCAGTCGCCTTTTGGCCGGGATGCCCGGTCGGCCGGCGGAAATCCTGTTTCCGCCCCCGGACAGGAGATGGACAAACACTGAAAACGGAGTGCGCCATGAGCAAAGGAAAAATTCTCGTTGTAGACGATGAGGAAGACATCCTCGAACTGGTGCGCTACAATCTGGAAAAAGAGGGATTCAGGGTAACCACTTCCGTTTCCGGGGAAACCGCCGTCCGCACCGCAAGAGAAGAAGCCTACGACCTTATGATCCTGGATTTGATGCTGCCGGGGATAGACGGCCTGGAGGTGGCCCGGACACTCAAGTCCGAGGCGAAAACCCGGCACCTGCCCATCCTCATGCTGACCGCGAAGGGAGAAGAGGCCGACGTGGTCACCGGTCTGGAACTGGGGGCGGACGATTACGTGACAAAGCCCTTCAGCCCCCGCATCCTCCTCGCCCGGGTGCGGGCGATTCTCCGCCGGAAAACCGACATTGCCGCCGAAAAATCACCGGTGGTGGAACGGGGGGAGTTGACCATCAACATCCCCAAGCACATGGTTCATGCCAAAGGAGAGGAAGTCCGGCTCACCTATACGGAATTCGAGATCCTCACCCTTTTGGCGCGCCGTCCCGGCTGGGTCTTCACACGCACCCAGATCGTGGATGCCATCCGGGGCGCCCATTACGCGGTCACGGAGCGCAGCGTGGATGTCCAGATCGCCGGACTCCGGAAAAAACTGGGGGCGCTGGACGATTACATTGAAACCGTCCGCGGCGTGGGATATCGCTTTACAGAAGCCGTATGAAGAAAAAAACAAGACTCACCTGGATCCTCTTTGCTGCGTTTCTCCTGATTACCGTTGTTTCCCTGGCCGTTTCCGGGGGATACGCCTTTTGGGCCATGCGGGATTTTTTCTACAAGCACTCCGCATTGGCCCTGGAAGCCCGCGGGCAGCTCATCAAGACACAAATCATTGAACACATCGTCCCTGGAAACCGACCCCTTATCGACGCCATCTGCAAAACCGCCGGTACCGCCTCCAAAAGCCGTATCACGGTGATCTCCACGGACGGCACGGTGCTGGGGGATTCTTACGTGAATCCCGACAAAATGGATAACCATGCCAACCGGCCGGAAATTCAAAGCGCCCTGGAAGGAAAAACGGCCACACGTATCCGCTTCAGCACCACCATGCAGAAAAAAATGATGTACGTGGCCCTGCCCGTCCATATGAACAACCGGATCCGGGGCGTCGTCCGGACTTCCCTGGCGGTGACGACGCTGGAGAACCAGATCCTTGCCATCCGGAATCGGATCCTTTTCGCCGGTGTGCTCATTTTTTTGGCGGCGGCGGGGATCAGCCTGTGGGTCTCCCGAAGGATCAGCATGCCCATCGAGGCGATGAAAAACGGGGCGGACCGGTTCGCCGCGGGGGACCTGGACTACCGGCTTCCCGTGGCCCACACGGATGAAATGGCTGGCCTTGCCGACGCCATGAACCGGATGGCCCGGCAGCTCCGGAAACGCATGATCGACGTGACCCGGCAGCATAATGAAATCGAGGCGATTCTCGCCAGCATGCAGGAAGGGCTCATCGCGCTGGATCCGGAGGAACGCGTCATCAAGATGAATCAACCCGCCCGGGAGATCCTCGGTGTTTCCTGGGAACCCGGGAAAAAGCCAAGCATCCTCGAACTCGTCCGGAACCGGGACCTGGAACAACTGATCCAGCAGGTCCTTTCCACGGAAACGCCGGCCGAAAAAGACATCGCTTTCCACCGTAACGGAGAGCGGGTGATCCATGTCCACGGCTCACCCATTTACGGGGCCGGCAAAAAGCGCGTCGGAACCCTTCTCATGCTCAACGACGTCACCCAATTGCGGCGCCTGGAAAACATCCGCCAGGATTTCGCCGCCAATGTTTCCCATGAACTCAAAACGCCTTTGACGGCCGTCAAGGGGTTCGTGGAAACGCTCATTCACGGGCCCCATGACGATACCGAAGGCACCAAGCGCTTTCTGGGCATCATCGAAAAACACGTCAACCGGCTCGACGCCATCATCGAAGACCTGATGACGCTGTCCCGGATCGAAGAAAGCGGAGAAACGCAGCGGATCGGGAAACAGGCCCACCGCATCGATGAAGTCCTGGAAAAAGCCGTGGAACTCCGGCGGCCCGAGGCCGAGGCCAAGCAGATCCGAATCGAACTGAACTGTCAAGACGCCCCCCGGATGAAGATGGACGCCATCCTCTTCGAACAGGCGGCCGCCAATATCCTCGACAATGCCGTCAAATACAGCCCCGAAGGGAGCGTGATCCGCATCGAAAGCCGTTTGGAGGCGTCCGGGCTTGTCATCGCGTTCAAGGATGAAGGCATCGGCATCGAAAAAAAGCACCTTCCAAGGCTTTTCGAACGGTTTTACCGCGTCGATCGGGCCCGGAGCCGAAAGCTGGGAGGGACCGGCCTGGGTCTTGCCATCGTCAAACATATCGTCCAGGCGCACGGGGGCCGGATCTTCGTGGAAAGCACCCCCGGAAAAGGCTCCACCTTCACGCTCCATTTTCCCCACCCGGAACTCGAACCGGCCCCGACCGAACCCGACAAGTCCACATGATCCGCCCGAATATGGCGTCCCTGCAACCCGACCTTTGAATTGGAGAAGACATCATGGCAAAGCATTTTCATCGCGAACTGGGAAACATCAAAAAAATGATCCTTTCCCTGGGAACCCTTGTGGAAGACCGGGTCCGCATGGTGATCGAGGCTGTGGAAAACCGGGATCCCGACCTGGCCCAGCAGATCATCAGGCTCGATTACGAGATCGATGAAATGGAAGTGGAAGTGGAAGAGGAGTGCCTCAAGGTACTGGCGCTGCACCAGCCCGTGGCCGTGGACCTGCGGTTTTTGATCTCCGTGATCAAAATCAACAACGACCTGGAACGGATCGGGGATCAGGCCGTGAATATCGCCCAAAGGGTCTCGATTCTGGCCCAGCGGAAATCATCGGGTCATTTTTACGATTATTCCCCCATGTCCGAAAAAGTCCAGGCCATGTTGAAGATGAGCCTGGACGCCCTGGCGGAACTGGACGAATCCCTTGCCTTCAAGGTGCTCGCGCTGGACGACGAGGTGGATCACTTGAAATCCGTGGCCTATGACCAGATTAAACACGAGATCAAGAAACACCCCGACGCGGTGGGGCACCTGATCAATCTCTTCCTTATCTCCAGGCATCTGGAACGCCTGGCGGACCACGCCACCAACATCGCGGAAGAGGTCATTTACTTAATCGAGGGCGAAATCGTGCGGCACGGGAAATATCCCGGGGAGATCCAGTTGGGAAAAGCCACGGAAAAGAAAAACCGGAGTGCTCCGCACCCGGAAAATTCCTGAAAAGCCCGCTCCCGGACCTCCGGATCACTTAAGCGTCAATGCCCGTCTTCTTGTAGAAAAACGGCTTCAGAATTTTCAGCGCCGCAATGGAGGCCACCGGCTTGACCAGCCAGGAAACCATGCCGGCGGACCCCAGGCACTGCCGGCAATAAGGATGCACCAGGCGATAACGGTCAAACCCCGCCATGATCCTTCCCAAAGTCCCGGATGAGAGGATTTCATGCAAAGAGGCCTTTTTCAAATTCCCTATGGCGGTTTTTCCGTCATAGTCGATGCAGCACAAGGTCACATCCCCGTTGTACAGAATCCCGAAATGATCCCGCATCCCGAAGCAGTATCCCGCCCAGGCGTCCCGTACAGGGCGGGAATCAAAGGCATGCCCCCAGTCCTCCAGGACATAGGTTTCGAAAAAGACGCGGGGGTGCACCTCCAGCACATGCCATTTATAAGAAACCAGTGCATCGATCTTTTCCGCCACCGCCGCCCGTTGGGCCGGATCCGTATTCAATCCGGCATGCACCCGGTCCGCCCACAGGCGGAAAATGCACCGCAATTCCCGGCTCGACGAAATGACTTTGACAGGCCCGATGGCTTTTTCCATCGGCTTTTTTGAAAAGCGCGTGTTGAGGAAGCGGAACTTGAAGATCGTCCCGGGGTGCCGCCTTTTGTAGGCGAAAAAGAAGTTCAAAACGCCCGAAAGATATGCCTCAAAGGTCAGGGATCGGGCCTTTCGCAGGACAAAGGAAGACGGATCGGGGGTTTGCAGCGACACATCGATCTGATGCAAAGGAAACGACAGGAGGGCCTTCCCCACAGCGCCTCCCAGGCCTCGCCCGTTGGTGGTCAGCCCGATGGGAACGCCCGTTTTCCGGGCATGGGACAGGATTTTAAAGAAATCCTTGTGGAGCGTGGGCTCCCCCATAACATGCAGGGTCACCTTTTCACAGATGCCGTTTTCCCCCAAGGTTGAAATCGCTTCCATGGCCAGAGCCGTGTCCATGAACCCCGGCGGGCGCGTCATCCGCGATTTGGGACAAAAGACGCAGTTGAACTCGCAGACATTGGTCAGCTCCAGGTGCACCCGTTTCAACG
>Ga0068713_1000166_pt1 | contig 125056 bp, 122 predicted proteins | sample MTBAKSrepl2MetaG_FD_62223 | JGI IMG/M metagenome (GOLD analysis project Ga0068713, IMG submission 62223) | Enrichment culture microbial communities om Arthur Kill intertidal strait, New Jersey, USA, that are MTBE-degrading - MTBE-AKS2 (Arthur... | ecosystem: Environmental > Aquatic > Marine >... | reverse complement strand
ATCTCGTATTCGTCCAGGCGCGCCACGATGCGTTCCATGCCCATGAACGCCATATGAATCCGGGGAAGGGTGGTGGCCATGCGGATGTTGCCCTCATTGGAAACCACCGTGATATGCCCGGTTTCGGCGCAGGCCATGTTGACCCCGGAAATCCCCATGTCCGCGGTGAGAAACTTTTCCCGCAGGGCTTTGCGGGCGGCTTGTGTCAGCGCGGGAGGATCGGTGGTCCGGTCGATCCCGAGGTTTTTCACAAAGAGATCGGCGATGGCGTGCCGATCCTTGTGAACGGCCGGGGCGATGATGTGGGAGGGTGTTTCGCCGGCGAGCTGGATAATGTATTCTCCGAGATCCGTTTCCACCGGTTCGATGCCGGCGGTTTTCAGTGCCGCATTCAGGCCGATCTCCTCGGTGACCATGGACTTGCCCTTCACCACCCGCCGGACGTTGTTTTCCCGGGCCACCCGGATGCAATAGTCCACGGCTTCTTTTGCGGTTTGAGCGAAACAGACCCGGCCGCCGTTGGTGCGGATCTTATCCGCTAGAATTTCCAGGAGCACATCGAGGTGTTCAATGGCCTTTTCCCGGATGTCGCGGGCCGTGAATCGCAATGCCGGCCCCTCGGGAAGCCGGCGATAGGCCTCGGCGGTGCCCCGGCCGAAACGTTCCTGGAGGCCCGCCAGGGCTTTCTGGAGTACCGGATCGGCGATGCCCTGCTTCGCCTTTTCGATGTAGTCTTCGGGGTGGATGCCGGTCATTATCCGAGGGTCCGAGGGTCTAAGGATTCGAGGGTTCAAGGCGGGGTCGAGGGTGCACGGGGTCACCGCTGCGCCAAAAATTCCGCCATGTGCATCGCCTTCACGGGGATTCGGCGGCGATGCAGGGCACCGGCGATGTTCAGGAGGCATCCGGTATCGCCGCTCACCACCACCCGGGCACCGGAGTCGAGGATATGATCCACCTTGTCCTTTACCAGGGCGCCGGAGATGTCCGGGTACTTGACCGCGAAAACACCCCCGAATCCGCAGCAATAGTCCGAATTTTTCATCTCCACGAATTCCGCTCCCGCCACGCACCGCAATAACCGGCGGGGCTGCTCCCGGACACCGAGGCCCCGCAGGAGATGGCACGAGTCATGGTAGGTCACACGGCCGTCGAAGCGCGCCCCCAGATCTTCCACCTTCAGGACATCCACCAGGAACTCGGTGAGTTCCCAAGTCCGGGAAGCGATCGCTTCCGCCCGCCGCCTCCGGCCCGGGTCCTCTCGGAACAGGTCCGGGTAGTGGTGCCGGACCATATGCACACAGGAGCCCGACGGGGAAACGATGATTTCGGCGTCGTCAAAAATATCCAGGAACCGCTGTGCGGCGATGCGGGCCTCCCGGCGATACCCGGTGTTGAAGGCCGGCTGGCCGCAACAGGTCTGATCCGAAGGGCAGTCCAGGGAAATCCCCAACTGCTGCAAAATACGGACCATGGCGTCGGCGACGTGCGGCAAAACCGCATCCACCAGGCATTGGATGAAAAGCGTTACCTTCATGTTCCGGACCATACGATGTGAACCGCCGCTGCGGGCGCATTCCCCGCAGGTTGTCGGAGCGAAGCGGACCCGCGACGCACTGCCGTCAGGCAGAAATCCCGCCTTGCGGGGCAGGGGGGGAGCTTTAAAAGATTGACGGTATGCGCCGTTTTTTTTGTTTGGAGCTGGAGCTATCGAAAAAAAGGGTGTCTGTCAAAAGGAATTGACAGATTTAAAAGATTCATTTTATCATCCGTTGACGTTCCCAACTTCTTCAAAGCGGTTACCTGGATGCGGACATGAACTCAAGGGGCAAGAAATGGTGGATCGTTCTGAGTGGCGTTTCCCTTTTCCTGTTGATCCTGATCCTGTCCAGTGTGGATCTTTCGACGCGCCTGCAACCGACGCGGGAAGGGGACACACCGCGGATTCAGGTGTCGGCGTCGGCGGTTGCCCGTGAGCCTGTCGTGCCGCCGGTGATCCTCAGCCGGTATGACACCCCTTTGCCAACGCCCGGAAAACTTGATCCTTCCATGGTGGAAGGGTATACGGACCCGGAAAACTTGACTTTGGATGAGAAACCCGAAGCGCCGCTTTCCTACCCCTTTTCCGTCCTTGTCGGTTCCTTCCGTAATCCGGACAATGCAACGCGGGTAATGGCGTCCTGCCGGGAAAAAGGGTATTTGGTTTATGCGGCAAAGACGGATTTGAAGGGGCGCGGCACGTGGATCCGGGTCTTTGCCGGGTGTTTCACGGATCTTGAAGGCGCATTGGATTTCATTCAATCGGAAGGTCTGGAGACCGCCGTCCCCGTTAAAACCCGGTACGCAAACCTGATCGGACGATTCCGGTCCCGCGCCGCGGTACGGGATCGTATCCAACAGCTTTCTGCCTCCGGATACAGCCCTTATTTCATCGAAGACGGCGACGGCACCTGCCGCCTGTATGCCGGTGCCTTTGAGACCCGGGATGCGGCCGAAAAGCACGCCGCTGCCCTGGCGGCCGCCGGGTTTTTCTGCCTTCCGGTGAATCGCTGACCGGAACGCTTCCCGCAAGCCCCGCCTTCAGAATGTTCTTGACACGCACGAGCATATCCCATTAAATGACTCTCCGGGTGCCATACGTGCTTAATAGGGAATCCCGTTGAAGTCGGGAGCGGTCCCGCCGCTGTAACCCTGCTTTCGGTTCCATCCGGAAGAAAAAAGCGTTTTGCCCGAGTGTGCCACTGTTTGTCTTGAGGCAGATGGGAAGGCCGCGAAACGCCCGGGGAAGTCAGAAGACCTGCCCAAATTGACGAATCCGAGCCGCGGGAAACGGAAAACCGGATTCATTTCAAGGGTTAAGAAACTGGGTGCAGCCCTTCAAGCCGATGCGGCTTGAAGGGCTTTTTTATTGAGAAAAGGAGGATCGAATGGGACGCGGTTTTTTCAAAAAGGGGTTCATGGTGGCCTTGAGCCTATTGTTTTTTCCCGGTTTTTCGTTGGGGACGAGCGCTCCCGGAGATAAGGCCTTCGTGAAGAAAGGAATTTTGCTGGTGGCCTTCGGCACCAGCGTGCCGGAGGCCCGGAGGGCTTTTTCCAATATTGAAAGAAAAATCGTGACGGCCTATCCCGATATTCCGGTCCGCTGGGCCTACACCTCTTCCATGATTCGCAGAAAATTGGCGAAAACAGGAACACACCTCGATTCTCCGGAAACGGCACTGGCCAAAATGATGGATGAAGGGTTCACCCATGTGGCGGTACAGTCGCTGCATACCATCGCCGGAGAGGAGTTTCATGACTTGAGAAGAAACGCCCACGCATTCGCTAACATGGTCGGCGGGTTCCAACAGATCAGGGTGGGTTATCCCCTCCTGAGCACCGGAGACGATTTCCGCCGCGTTGCGGCTGCAATGATCCGGCACATCCCGAAGGAAAGGGGAAAAAACGACGCCGTGGTCTTCATGGGACACGGAACCCTCCATCCTTCAAACGCCTTTTACGCGGCATTGATGTTTCATTTTCAGCAACAGGATCCGAACATTTTTGTAGGGACCGTCGAAGGCACGCCGACCATAAACGACATCAAATCCATGCTCTTGAAAAAGAGAATCGAAAAAGCCTACCTGATGCCCTTTATGGCAGTGGCCGGCGATCATGCCGTAAACGATATGGCCGGTGACGCGGATGACTCTTGGAAATCCGTTTTAACCAAAGCCGGCATACGATGCATTCCGATTCTCAAAGGAACCGCCGAATATGACGAAATCGTTGATATCTGGATGAGTCACTTGGATGCGTGCCTGAAACAATTTTAACGGGGGACAAAGCCGAAGCGGTTTTCCGATGAAAATGCGAAGACTGTCAATCAAGACACAAGTGCTCCTGTTGGCGGGAGTGTTGACTGCCGGAGTGGTCACATCCGCCGGGATGGGATACATTCGCATCGGTTTTTTCGATGTCGTCCGTATCCTCCTGGGAAGCATCACCGGAAACGAAGCGTGGTTTTCGGAATTGGATCGCCTTTTCCCGGTGGTGATCATGGATGTGCGCCTTCCCCGGATCCTCACCGCCGCCGTTGTCGGTGGAGGGCTTTCCATGGCGGGAGCGGTTTTCCAAGGGATTTTGTTGAATCCACTGGCGGATCCTTACACCCTTGGCGTTTCCGCGGGGGCGGCCTTCGGCGCCTCCGTGGCCATACTCGTCAACATCACGGTGATGGGCACCTGGTCCATCCCCCTTTTCGCGTTTTTGGGAGCGATGGGGACTCTGGCGGCGGTCGTATTCCTTTCCGCGGGAAGCGGCGGGCTTTCGTCGAACAACCTGATCCTGTCCGGTATCATCGTGGCGGCCATTTTGTCGGCGGGGATCAGTTTCTTGAAATATATCGCCGATGAACAAGTGGCGATCATCATTTTCTGGCTTATGGGGAGCTTCGCGGCGAAGACCTGGAACGACGTATGGACGGCGGCCGGAAGCCTTATTATTGGGTTGTCGATTTTCATCTTTTATTCCCGGGATCTCAACGTGGTGGCCATGGGGGACCGGACCGCCGTGTCCCTGGGGGTTGATACCCAAAGGGTCCGCCTGGTTCTTCTGCTGACCGCTTCCCTGGTATCGGCGGTGGCCGTCTCCGTATCCGGGATTATCGGATTCGTGGGACTCTTGGTTCCCCATATGATGCGGGCGGTCACCGGGCCGGACAACCGGAAGTTGATCCCGGTGTGCGGGCTTGCCGGCGCTGTTCTCCTCTTGAGCGCCGATACGGTGACACGGGCGGTTTTGCCCAGGGAAATTCCCATCGGGATTTTGACGGCCCTCATCGGCGGCCCCTTTTTCTGCTACGTGTTTCGAAGACGCCGGAAAACAGGGACGGCATCGTGAGCGTGCTTTTCGAAATTAACGACGTGAGTTTCGGTTACGGGGAAAGACGAATCCTCCATGGAATCTCTTTGATTCTGGAATCCGGAACCTTTGTCGGGATTATCGGTCCCAACGGATGCGGGAAGACCACACTCCTCGATCTAATGATTCGTCACCGAAAACCGGACGGCGGTGTGATCCGTTTCAGGGGAAAAGCCTTGGAGGAGGTGCCGCGCAGGGCATTGGCGCGGGAAGCGGCCCTGGTGCCGCAGCATTTTTACATCGATTTTCCGTTTACCGTAAAAGAGGTGGTGATGATGGGACGGTACCCTTTCATGGGCCGCTTCGACACACCGTCGCAAGCGGATGAAGACCAGGTCCGGGAAGTGATGGCGTCGACCCACACGCGCCGTTTCGAAAATCGTCTGGTCACGGAACTCAGCGGCGGGGAAAGGCAGCGGGTAGTTTTCGCCCGGGCGTTGGCGCAGGACCCGGACGTCCTCTTGCTGGACGAGGCCACTTCCAACATGGATATTTATCATACCTTGCGCCTCATGGAATCGGCCGCACAGCGCGTCAGACATGAAAAGAAAACCGTCATCGCCGTCATGCAGGACGTCAACCTCGCCGCCGCTTTTTGCGATGTTCTCGTATTCATGAAGAACGGTTCCCTGGTGGCCCACGGGCCCATCCAGGAAACACTGGATTCAAAGATCCTCGAGGCCGTCTTCGACGTGGCCAGCCACGTTTATTTCGAATCCTTCACACAATCCATGAAAGTGGCCTTCAGACAATGAGTTCGGCCTCCGTTCGGGTCGAAATCGACGGTGAAAAAAAAGCGGAAGCGGGCCGCCGGATCCGCCGGTCCCCGTGGATCTTTATTCTCACCGGTTTAATGATTGCCGGAGGATTCTTCTTTCCATCCAAAGGCGTTTCCGCGGGAGCATTTTCCATCGCCGGCGACGATACCATCATCGACCAGGCCGGCAGAAAAATCCCCGTGTCCCGGCCTTTTTCAAGAATTCTTTCTTTGTACGGGGCGCACACGGAAAACCTGTTTGCGTTAAACCTTTCCGAAGAGATCATCGGTGTTTCCAGAAACGAGGTGTATCCGCCGGAAGCAGCGAAAAAACCGGCATTTTCCTATCGCGAGGATCCCGAAAAATTCCTCGTCGCCCGTCCGGATCTGGTGCTCATCCGGCCCATGATCGACCGGGCGTATCCTCGGCTCATTCAACGGCTTGAACAATGCGGCATCACGGTGGTTTCCCTCCAGCCGGGAGACGTCCCCCAGATGTACACCTACTGGGAGATCCTGGGGGTATTGACGGGCCGAAAAGCGGCGGCGCGCAAAATGATCCGGAACTTTAAAGCTCAAGTCAATCGGATACGGGCCGTCACCGTTCCGATTCCGTCCAAGCAAAAGATCTATTTCGAAGCCATTCATCGACAGATGAAAACGTTTGCGCCGGATGCCATGGCCGTTTTCGCGCTGGAAACCGCTGGAGGGGTCAACGTGGCCGCGGACGCGGTGCCGGTGAGGAATACCAATATCGCGTTTTACGGCAAGGAACGAATCCTCAGCAAAGGGGATGAAATCGATGCCTTCATTGCCCAAAGCGGCGCCATGAACCGGCCGTCGCAGGAAATGATACGAAACGAACCGGGATTTTCCGCCGTCAAGGCGGTTCGCGAGGGGCGTATCCTGATCGTGCCGGAAGAAATCGTGTCCCGGCCGACACCCCGGCTGCTGGAAGGGATCCATGTCATCGGACGGTTTTTGTATCCGGAGATTTTCAATACCCTGGACATGGAAAAAGGAGGGACCCATTAAAGGCCTCGTCATTGCAGGCACCCACAGCGGGTGCGGAAAAACGACGGTCGCACTGGGAATCATGTCGGCGTTGAGACGCCGGCGATTACGGGTGACCCCGTTCAAGGTGGGCCCGGATTTTATTGATCCGGGGTTCCATGCCTTTGCCGCGGGTAGGGAAAGCCGGAATCTGGACGGATGGATGCTTTCCGAATCCTACAACAGAAACCTTTTCGCCCGTTGCACGCGGACCGCGGACGTGGCCGTCGTGGAAGGAGTCATGGGACTCTTCGACGGGTATGACGGAAAAAGCGAGGCGGGATCCACGGCGCAGATGGCCAAGTGGTTGACCCTCCCCGTGCTGCTGTGCGTGGACGCTCGCAGCATGGCCCGCAGCGCCGCCGCCTTGGTCCGGGGATTTGAACAATTTGATCCGGGCCTTTGTTTTGCCGGAGTCGTTTTCAACAATCTGGGAAGCAGAAAGCACCTTGAGTATCTTCTGGAGGCTGTCAAAGACACGGTTGCAATACCGTGTATCGGCGGCTTGATGCGGGAGGAGGGAATCCGTCTCAAGGCTCGTCATTTGGGTCTCGTGACGCTTGAAGACGCCGCTTTAACCGAGGCGGGAATCCTGCGGATGGCCGACACGATGGAGGAATCCCTCGATCTGGACGGGCTCCTGCAGCGGTTGCCGGATATTCAGGGGGAAGAAACATCCCATTCCCCCGCGTCGGTCGAGGAAAAGCGGGTGCGTATCGGCGTCGCCCGGGATCGGGCCTTTTGTTTTTATTATCCGGACAACCTCAAGCTTCTGGAAGACTCCGGCGCCGAACTCGTGGTCTTTTCCCCGATCCGCGATTCGGTTTTGCCCGAAGACATCGACGGTGTTTATCTGGGCGGGGGGTATCCCGAACTCGCCGCGGATACGCTCGCCCGGAATCAAACCTTGAAGGATCAGATCCGCCGAATGAGTCTGGACGGCATGCCCATATACGGCGAATGCGGCGGATTCATGTATCTTTGCCGGGAAATCGTCGATTTCGAAGGCACCTCCCATGCGATGGCCGGGTGCTTTCCGTTTCGTGCGCGCATGTGCGGCCGGTTACGATCTTTGGGTTACCGGAAAATCGAACTGATCCGTGACACGGTAATCGGTCCCGAGGGTCTTTCAGTGAAGGGTCACGAGTTTCATTACAGCGACATCAGTGATACGGCGTCTTTTCTCGAAGATCGTAAAGCGTTTCGTGTGTTTTCAAGGGCGGGGCTTTCGGAAAGTCGTGCCGGTTATCAGGTGAACCGGACCCTGGGGAGTTACATCCACCTGCATTTCGGAAGTCGCCCCGAGGCGGCACGGCAATTCGTGGAAAGCTGTTATGCTTATCAGAAGGAAAGGAAGAAGCGATGATGAAACCCGAACAGATTGAAGCCTTGAGCTTTCAAATCATCGAAAAGGAAGCCGGTCTGCATCCCTTTTCCGACCCCCAGTGGGCGGTGGTGCGCCGGATCATCCACACCACGGCGGATTTCGAATACCTTTCCACTGTCCGGTTTCAACCGGATGCGATTGCCGCCGGGATCCGAGCCATCCGGTTGGGAAGATCCATCGTGTGCGACACCCGGATGGCACAGGCGGGGATGAAAAAGCAGGCTCTTTCCCGGTTCGGCGTCCGGGTGGAGTGCTTCATCGAGGATCCGCGCGTCGTCCGTGCGGCGGCGGAAGAGGGGATCACGAGAGCCGCCGCAGCGGTGGACACGGCCCTGGAGGTGATGGAAGGGGGCCTTTACGCAGTGGGGAACGCGCCCACCGCGCTGCTGCGCCTTGTGGAGCGGCTTCGGGAAAAAAGGGCTCGACCCGCCCTGGTGGTAGGATTCCCCGTGGGGTTTGTAAACGCGGCGGAAACCAAGGCCGCCCTGTTGGAAACGGACATTCCATACATCACCAATACGGGGAGAAAGGGCGGATCGAATGTGGCGGCCGCGGTCATCAACGCGTTGTTGACCATGGCATGAGCGTGAGAGGAAATCATGGATAAAAAAATCGGAATCTTATATGGCGTTGGTGTGGGGCCCGGGGATCCGGAACTGATCACCCTTAAAGCGGCCAGGGTGTTGAACCGGGTGGAATTGGTCTACGCCGCGGCCTCCACGAAAAACAGCTACAGCCTCGCGCTGAGCATCGCCAAGTCGCACATTCCGGATTTGACTCCGGTAAAAATGCTGTACTTTCCCATGACGCGGAATCAAAGCGAGAAGGAAAAGGCCTGGGCCGCCCATGCAAAAACGATTATCCGGGAACTTGAAACGGGAAAAAAAATCGCTTTCATCACCCTCGGGGATGCCATGACGTATTCTACTTACGGGTACGTCCTGAAATACGTCCGGGAATTGGCGCCCCGGTTCCCCGTCGTCAGCGTTCCAGGGATCACTTCCTATCAGGCCGCCGCCGCCTGCCTGAACACCCCCCTGGTGGAAGGAGAAGATTCTTTGCTTTTAACTTCCGGTGCCAAAGGCGGGGACCGGTTGAGAAACGTCGGAGAAAAGCCCGAATCTGTCGTCTTCTTGAAGGCCTATAGAAATATCCACGATATCGCCGCGGCCGTGAATGAAGCCGGCGTCTATCGTTTCGCCGTGGGAATTTCCAACTGCGGTCAGGCGGATGAAAAGATTTATCGGGATATCAATGAACTGTGTGATCGCGGGCCCGATTACTGGACGTTGATCCTGGCAAAGAAAAAATGAATTCGACCTTGAAAAGTTTAAAGGCCCGCCGGCTGGCCGTTTCCTTGGCCCTTTCCGTGGCGATCTTGGCCATCGGAATCCGCTTCAGCGAGGGTTTGGCGTTCCAGCACACGACGAAGGGTCTTTTATGGCCGATCGGACGCCTGTTGTTATTGATTGGAATGGGATTGACGGTGGGTCAAATCGTTGAAGCCGTCGGCTGGACCAAAAACCTGGCGGTTTTGGCAAGGCCCTTGTTTCGCTTCAGTCGTTTGGGTCCCCGCTGCAGCGCGGCCTTTACCATGGCCTTTTTTTCGGGGGAAGCCGCCAATGCCATGCTCGTTGATTTTTACAAAGAAGACAAGATTTCGAAAAAACAGCTGTTTTTATCCAACTGGATCAATCAGGTGCCCGCGTATTTTCTTCATTTGCCCACCACTTTTTTCATCGTCATCCCCCTGACCCGATGGGCAGGAGGGCTGTATTTCCTCCTGACGTTCATCGCCTTGATGCTAAGAACCGCCCTGTTTTTGATTTACGGTCACCTGCAAACCGGATGGAGCCTGACGGATCCTTCCGGTGTGGGTTCGGAGCCCGGAACCCGGGGAGAGCGTGCGGCGGGGAAGGCGTGGACGGCGGTCAAAAAAAAGCTGCCGGGGCGTTTTGTCAGGATTGCCGTCTATGTTCTGCCCATTTATACCGGAGTGTACGTATTGAACGACTTGGGGTTCTTCGAGGCGGCCAGGGCTTTTCTTTCCGAAACCGTCACCCACCGGGCGGTTCCGATGGAATCCGTTTCCCTGGTGATCGTGGGGTTCGTCGCGGAATTCACCTCCGGGTTTGCGGCCGCCGGCGCCCTCATGGATGCCGGGGCATTGACGATAAAGGAGACGGTCTTGGCGCTTTTGGCCGGAAACATCCTGGCGTTTCCCGTCCGGGCGTTGCGGCACCAGCTCCCCCGGTACATGGGCATCTTTTCGCCCAAGATGGGGTTGCAGCTGCTCCTTACGGGGCAAGGGTTCAGAATTCTCAGTCTCATCCTGGTGGGACTCGCATACTGGAGCATCGGGTGACCATCCGAAGGCTGAAAAAGAAGCTCCGCACCGGTTTCACCACAGGCACCGCTGCCGCAGCGGCCGCCAAAGGGGCCCTTATCGTCTTGCTGGAAGACCGGGTCCCAGAAAACGTCCCTGTTACGTTACCCGGCGGCGGTGTTTTACAAATTCCGATATGCGGATGCACCCGGATCGATTCAAGGATCGCCCAATGTGTCGTGATCAAAGATGCCGGGGACGATCCGGATGCCACCCACGGGGCCCGAATCAACGCAACGGTCCGTTACGATGAACGACATCCGGAGCGCCTAGTCCGGATCATCGGGGGGAAAGGCGTCGGAAAAGTCACCAAACCCGGACTCGAAATACCCGTGGGGGAACCGGCCATCACCCCGGGTCCCCGATGGATGATCGCCCGGGCGTCGGAAGAGGTCCTGTCTTTGCACCACGCCTCGGGAGCGGTGACGGTGGAGGTGTCGGTGCCTTCAGGGGAGGTTTTGGCCAAAAAGACGTTGAACGCACGGTTAGGAATTGTCGGCGGCATTTCCATCCTGGGAACGACGGGAATCGTCCGTCCCCTTTCCCACGAAGCCTATGCCGCCGCCATCAAGGCGGCGCTTTCCGTGGCGTCGGCCGTCCGTGTGCCGACGGTGGTGTTGACCACCGGCCGCCGCAGCGAACGGTTTTCACAATCTCTCCGCCCCGATCTGCCGGAGGAAGCTTTCGTTCAAATGGGGGATTTTTTTCAGAGCGCCATGCAAAACGCCGCCGGCCTGAAGATTCCAGGCATCGTCGTCGCCGCGTTTTTCGGAAAGGCGGTGAAGATGGCCCAGGGGATCGGCCGGACCCACGCCGGCGAAGTCGCCATGTCGCTTCGACGCCTGGCGGGGTGGACGTTCGAGATCACCCGGGATGCGGCGCTGGCCGACGCGGTGGGCTCCGCCAACACGGCGCGGCATGCTCTTGGAAGAATTCTTCCCGGGTATCCCGAGGTGGTGGCCCGGGTGGGGGAAAACATGGTAAGGGCCGCCCGAAACTTTTCCGAAAACCGGCTTTCGGTGCAAGGCATCATTTTTGATTTTGACGGCACCGTCCTTTTTCAAAGCAAGGAAAACCAGCCCGTGTCTGTGCCTTGAAAGCCGGGATCTGGAAGAAGCCTTTCATGAAGATTAAGGAAAACGGAAATGGACCAAACGCCCAAAAAGAAAACAAAAAATCGAAATACTCCCGTATCCCGAAAGCATGTGTTTATCATCGGAATGGGGATGTCTCTGGAAGATTTGACGGAAAAACACATGACTCTGATTCGAAAGGCAAGGATCCTTGTGGGCGGCCGGCGCCACCTGGCGCACTTCAAGGATCTGCCCGCCCGGAAACAGGTGATCGGCGCCGATATCATGGAAACGGTGCGGTTTATCCAAAAGGAAAGGGTACGCGGGCCCATCGTGATCCTGGCCTCGGGGGATCCGCTCTTTTTCGGCATCGCCCCTAAGGTGCTGGAGGCCATCGGAAAAACGAACGTGACAGTCTTCCCCAACATCACCTCGGTGGCGGCGGCCTATTCCAAAATCAAAAACCCGTGGAGCCATGTCCCGGTCATCAGCCTCCACGGTAGGGACCGAGAATCCGACGTGCTGAACACGCTTTTTCGTCATGGGGAGGTGGTCGTGTTCACCGATCCGAAAAAAAACCCCGCATGGCTGGCGGCGTTTCTTTTGTCAAAGGGTGTTGCGCCCATAACAATGGGGGTTTTCGAGAGAATGGGGACACCGGCGGAACGGTGTGGATGGTACAGCCTCAAAAGAGCCGCCGGTGGTGCGTTTGCCGATCCCAACCTGGTGATCTTGAAGCGTACCGCCGGGAAAAAAGCGCGTTTCCGGCCGCTTCACTTGGGACTTGAAGATACAGCCTTTTATCGTGAAAAAGAACTGATCACCAAGTCCGAAGTTCGTGCCGTGGTCCTGTCCAAGTTGAAGCTTCTTCCCCACCATATTCTTTGGGACCTGGGTTCGGGTTCGGGCGCCGTGGCGGTGGAAGCGGCCCATTTGATTCCCGAAGGAAAGATCATCGCCGTGGAACAGCACGGCGGCCGCGTCGCCCGTATTCGAAAAAACCTCAAACGTTTCGGCGTGTTCCAAGTCCAGGTGGTCAAAACAACCCTCCCGAAGGGGATGGACGGTCTGCCGGCGCCGGACCGGGTGTTCATCGGGGGCGGCGGCAAAGAACTGGGGCGAATTATAGAAGCCGTCGGGAAACGGCTGGGCCCGGGCGGGATTATCGTTGTCAATACCGTTTTGATCCATAATGTGAACCAAGCGCATGACATCCTAATGAGGCTGGGGTTTTCCACGGAGACGGTTCAGGTCCAGATCAACAAGACCCGTGCTATGCCCTGGAGCGTGCGTTTCGAAGGCGGGAACCCGGTCTGGATCACGTCCGGACTGAAAGGGGAGGGGGCATCATGACCGCGCATTTTCCCGTGGTCTTCGTGGGGGCCGGCCCAGGGGATCCGGAACTGATCACAGTAAAGGGCCAGCGGGCCCTTGCAGAAGCGGATCTTATCATTTACACGGGATCCTTGGTGCCGGAAACGCTTTTAAAATGGGCGACGCCGCAGGCGGAAACAATCAACAGCGCCTCCATGACACTGGAGGCCGTCGTTGAAACGATGGTCAAAGGCTGGCGGGCGGGAAAGCGGATCGTGCGACTGCACACGGGGGATCCGAGTCTTTACGGTGCAATTTTCGAACAGATGGCCGCCCTGCAACGGGAAAAAATTCCCTACCGAGTCGTTCCGGGAGTGACGGCGGCGTTTGCAGCAGCGGCGGTCCTGGGTATCGAGTATACGCTCCCCGAAATCTCCCAGACATTGATCATTACCCGGATAGCCGGGCGCACGCCTGTGCCGAATGCAGAGGACCTGGAATCCCTGGCCCGGCACCGGGCCTCCATGGCCATCTACCTGAGCGTGGCGATGGCGGACCGGGTGGCAGAAGCCCTGGAAAAAGGCTATGGAAGGAAGGCCCCCTGTGTCGTGGCTTACCGCGTGGGCCAGGAAGGGGAAAGACTCATCCGGACCACCGTGGAAAAACTTGCCGAGACGGTGAAAAAAGAGAACATCGACCGGCAAACCGTCATCCTTGCGGGGGAAGTCCTTCGTTTTTCCCCGGAAACCTTCCCGTTCCGTTCCCGATTGTATGATGAGGGGTTTTCCCACGGATTCCGGAAATGACCTTTTCGCCGAAACGGATGGAAAAAAGAACGGTGGCGATCTGGGCCCTTACGCCCTCCGGTTTGGCACTGGCCCGGCGGATCACCCGAGATATGCCGGAATGCCGCATTTTCTTTTCCTCGCGCTTGTCGGCCAAAGGTCTTCCCGGCCGCTCTTTTTCCAGGCTCCAGGAGGCCGTGAATGCGCATTTTCACGCCCATGCCGCACACATTTTCATCATGGCTGCAGGGATCGCGGTGCGTACCGTCGCGCCTTTGATCCGAGACAAGACCCGTGACCCCGCCGTTATCGTCGCGGATGAAAAGGGAATCCACGTGATCAGTCTTCTGTCAGGCCATTTGGGAGGCGCCAACGCCCTGACCGAAAGGGTGGCGGGCATGATCGGGGCGGAGCCGGTCATTACTACTGCCACGGATATTCACGGCCTCCCCGCCATCGACATGTGGTCCAGAGAGAAAGGCCTCGTCATCGAAAACATTGAAGCGGTCAAAGTCGTTCATGGGGCGCTTTTGGCAAAAGAGCCCATTGCGCTTCACGATCCATGGGGTGTTTTTCGAAAGGATCTGAAAAAGGAGGCGGTGACGGTGTTCGACTTCTCCCGGGTCGAAATGCCGGTGAAGGCGGCCGCGGGGATTTTTATCGACGATGTCCGCGTGGCGTTGCCGAAAAATGTCCTGGTATTGCGCCCTCCGACCCTGGTGGCCGGTATCGGCTGCAATCGGAATACACCCGCGGTTGAAATTCAAAAGATGTTGTCTGGGGTCTTGAAGCGATTCGGGCTTGCGGAAAGAAGCCTCAAGGGAATCGCCACGGTGGATGTGAAGGCCGATGAACCGGGATTGGCGGTACTCGCCCGGAAGCTGGCGTTGCCACTTTCCTTTTTTTCTCCGTCTGAGCTAAACGCGGTTGAAAATATAAAAAACCCATCAAACCGGGTGAAAAAATACATTGGAGCAAAAAGCGTATGCGAAGCTGCAGCGATTCTCGGGTCGAATCAGGGGAACCTGATCGTACCGAAACAAAAGACACAGAACGTCACGGTGGCAGTGGCCCGGGTACCCTTTTTATCGTCGGGATCGGTCCAGGGGCCGTCAACCATTTAAGTCTTCGCGCCAAAAAGGTGCTGGGACAAGTGGATGCGGTGGTGGGATATACGCTCTACATCGACTTGATCCGGCCGTTGGTGGAAGGGAAAAAAATTTTTGCCGCCCCCATGATGCAGGAGATCCGGCGCGTGGAAACCGCCATCGACCTGGCCTTGGATAACATGTCGGTGGCCCTTGTTTCCAGCGGGGATCCCGGTATTTACGCCATGGCCGGGCTGGTCTTTGAAAGGTGTCGGGATAAAGGCGTCTTTCCAGTGCTTTCCCGTGAGGGGGAAAAGACTCCGGGGGGTATTCATATCGAAGTGATTCCCGGCATTCCCGCCCTTTGCGCGGGGGCCGCCCTTTTGGGGGCACCCTTGACCCATGATTTCGCGGTCGTCAGCCTCAGCGATTTGCTCACCCCGTGGGAGGTCATTGAACGACGTCTGGAAGCTGCTGCCGCCGCCGACTTCGTCCTGGTTCTCTACAATCCCAAAAGCAAAAAAAGGACCTGGCAGATGGAAAAGGCCCGGGAAATAATATTGCGTCACCGGCACCCGGAAACGCCCGTGGGGATCGTCACCCGGGCCATGCGAAAAGATCAATCGGTTCGGATTACCACGCTCCAAGGGCTTACTGCAGAGTCCGTGAATATGCAGACCATCGTATTCGTGGGAAATTCCAACACCGTTGCCGTGGATGGGATAATGGCGACACCGAGAGGGTACGCCAAAAAATACGGTCTTTGCCGGTCATCCTAGGACGAAGTCCGATCCCGGCGAACGAGGTTGCTTTTTCCGATCTCATAAAATAGAATTTATTGAAGATCCCCGGCTGTTTTCCCGATAATCCGATCCGAAGGATCCCGGATCAAAACAACCTGAAAAAGGATAAGTAAATGAATCATTTCCTAATAGGGATCAGCTGGGCCGTATGCGGGATCCTCCTTTGTCCGGGACCGGGTACCGCCGCCGATAAATTCACCGTGTTCGTCACCATTGCCCCCCAAAAATATTTCGTGGAACAAATCGGTAAAAACCGGGTGGAGGTTCATGTGATGGTGCCGCCGGGTGCGGATCCCCATACCTATGAGCCAAAGCCCCGACAGATGATGGCCCTGTCCAGGGCGAAGCTTTACTTTGCCATCGGTATCGAATTTGAAAAGGCAAAACTGGAAAGGATTCTTTCCGCCCATCCGAACCTGAATGTGATTCATACCGATCATGGGATTGCAAAAAAACCAATGACCGTTACGAGTGCACATGTCCACGAAGCGGATGACTCCCACAGTAAAGAGGATCACCACGCGGAGGGGGAGAAGGGGAAAGATCTCCACGGCCATGACGGACTCGATCCGCACCTCTGGTTGTCGCCGCCCCTCGTGAAAATCCAGGCCCGTACGATTCTCAACGCATTACAGGAAATCGACCCTGTCCACCGGAGTGTTTATGAGGCCAACTTCCGGAAATTTGCTTCGGAAATCGATGTCTTGGATGCCGATTTACAGAAAATGTTCGCCGGAAAACAAGAACTTCACTTCCTCGTATTTCATCCGTCCTGGGGATATTTCGCCGAGGCCTATGGGCTCCAACAGGTGTCCGTCGAGATCGAAGGCAAAGAACCGAAGCCGGCCCGGTTGAAAGCACTCATCGAGCATGCAAAAAGAAAAAACATCAAAGTGATTTTTACCCAGCCCCAATTTTCAACGAAAAGCGCCTCCCTTTTGGCCGAGGCCATTCAAGGCCGGGTGGTCATAGCCGACCCCCTGGCCGAGGATTGGCCGACCAATCTGCGTCATGTTGCAGAACAGTTCGAGGCGGCGTTAAGGTAAAAACGCATTTTACCCGAAAGGCGGAAGGAAAAATGGAACGAAAAGACATTGCGGATCTTTTTGACAAATGGAATCAGGCGCTGCAGACAGGGGATGCGGATCAGGTGACGGCCTGTTATGCCCCGGACGCCGTGTTGATTCCCACTGTTTCCCCCAAGATCCGATACAATCCTGCCGAAATCCGGGATTACTTCGTCCATTTTTTGGAAAAAAAACCCGTCGGGAAGATCATAGAGGAAAACGTCCGTATTTTTGAGGATCTGGTCATCCATTCGGGGCTCTACGATTTTTCCGTTGAGGAAGCTGGTATCCGGAAAACGATTCCGGCCCGGTTCACCTTTGTCTATCGCAAAGACGCCTCGGGCTGGCGGATCCTCGAGCACCACTCCTCTCTCCTGCCTGTATAAGGGACGTATTAAACTATTAAACTTGATTCACCCCTAGGGATGCGTTATTGAGTTTTCATGCCTAGAAAATCTCGAATCGATGCTCCGGGTGCCCTGCATCATGTCATCGCCAGGGGAATTGACAGGGGGCTTCTATTTAAAAATGACGCGGACCGGAATCATTTTTTAATGAGACTCGGCAATATCCTGGCGGAAACAAAAACAGACTGCTATGCATGGACACTGATTCCCAACCATTTCCATTTACTGCTGAGAACGGGCAATGTTTCCATCTCGACGACAATGCGGAGGATTTTGACCGGATATGCGAACTGGTTTAACCGACGGCACGGCAGATCCGGGCACCTTTTTCAGAACCGCTACAAGTCCATATTGTGCCAAGAGGACATCTATTTTTTGGAACTGGTGCGTTACATCCATCTCAATCCACTCAGAGCCGGAATTGTTCCGGATTTAAAAGCACTGGACAGCTATCCATACAGCGGTCACAGCGTATTAATCGGAAAGACAAACTGCGACTGGCAGAATACGGAAAAGGTTTTAAGGCTTTTCGGTGAAAAGCCCGGAACCGCAAAACGGAATTATCGGCAATTTGTCAACAAGGGAGTTGACCAGGGAAAACGAACCGATCTTACAGGAGGGGGTCTTATTCGCAGCGTTGGGGGGTGGAAGACCTTAAAGGCGCTGCGCGCGGCAAAGGTTTGTGTGAAAGGCGACGAGCGGATTCTGGGAAATGGTGATTTTGTTGGAAGCGTGCTTAAAGCGGCCAACGAGCAGATGGAAAGGAAATACCATCTTCAAGCCCGTGGTTTTGATGTAACCGAAGCGGCATCTAGGGTGGCAAAAGTTTTAGGCATTGAAGAAGAGAAAGTCTGGGCTGCCGGCAGACGCCGGGAAATTGTTCAGGCTCGCAGCCTTTTGTGTTATTGGGCTGTCAGAGAACTCGGTGTCACAATGACATCGCTTTCTCGCCGGCTGGATCTATCAGTAACCGCTATCGGCAAAGCGGTAATACGGGGCGAAAAGATCGCAAAGGAAAATCATTATTCGCTGATTGAAAATGAATTTGAAAGTTGACTACGTCCCCAATAAAAAATCCGTGCTTCGGCGAGCGAAGCACGGATCATCTGTCATTGAAGTTTTCGCATTTTTTCTGTAAATTTTTCGTTGAGTTCTTCGTTCGTGCGGACCTGGACCATGATGTTGTTATAGGTGTCCAAGTCTAATCCCGTGTTTTCCACCGCCTGGACCATCTTCTTGTTTGCTTCTATTTGAAGATTCTTCCTTTCATCCTGGTCCTCTGTCTGCTGCACCGATTGTTGGAATCGGTCATGGATTACTCGAACTTCCGAATAGGCTTCAGCAGCTTTTTCCAGCTTGGCCTCGCTGATTCCCGGTGGCAGACCGGCGTCGCCCGGTTGCTTCTGCTGCTGCGTTTCTTGGGCCTTGGAAGGCAGTGCCATGAAAAATACAAGACACACCGCCACCGCTGTGGACAAAAGCACGCACTGTTTTAACATTTTTAATTCTCCTTTCTTTTGGTGGTGTCGGGAACGCTTTTCGCGCCCCAGCCCGCCGGGGCCTTTTGCACCCGGTCCGCGAAAGCAATCTCACAAAAAAGTTAGCAGGTTTCATGCCAAGAAGAATGGAGGGTTGCTGTATTGGTATCCATTTGAAATTGAACAAGATTCCGCACAATAGGGTTTTTGTCCCCGCCGCGGCGGAAAACCCGTATTGTATATAAATGACACATGTGCTATCTTAGTATGCCACCGGGAGGAGACATGCATCGTTTCAATCCATTTCCAAAGTCCATGAGTTTTCAAGCGGCCCTGCTCATTTATGTGGTGGTACCGCTGGTAGGCGCCCTGGGGCTTTTCGGTTACCTGTCGCTGAGTTCCATCGAAAAACAGGTGGAAAAACAGATGCAAAAAGACCTGGAGCTGGTAGCCCGGGCGGTGCAACTTCCTTTGAGCTATGCCTTGGAAAAAGGGCGGATGGGAAGCATTCGGCAGTCGTTGGAATCCGTTTTCGCCATCGGCAGGGTATACGGGGCTTATGTCTACGATAGGACAGGGAAGGGAATCCTCAGGCTCGGTCACGCGTTGCCTGAACCCCGGCGCGAGCGGCTTGCGGAACTGGCCGCGCATGGTCAAAGGAGGGGGGAATACGACAGCATCGCGGATCGACAGGTCTTTTCGTATTTTGTTCCCCTCACCGATATGGGAGGCCAAATCAACGGGCTGTTGCAGCTCACCCGGAAAAAAAGCGAGTTCAAAGACAACCTGCGATCCATTCGGGTCAGAGGTGCCGCAACCCTCGGAATCCTCCTGGTATTGCTTTCCGCTTTGGTCTTGTACGGCCATCACCGTGCCCTTGGCATACATCTTGGCAGGTTGACCTCCAGTATGTCCCGCGTTGCACAGGGAGAACGCAATCATCGGTTCAATTACCATGGCCCCAAGGAGATCGTCAGGATCGGGGAAACGTTCAATCGAATGCTCGACAGTATTGATGAAGCCGAGAAGACCATTACCGAGCAGCGAAGAAAGCAGGATGCACTGGAAAAGAGGCTTCGCCAGGCCGAAAAGCTCGCTGCCTTGGGAAGGCTGGCCGCCGGCACGGCACACGAACTGGGGACGCCACTGAGTGTTATCAGCGGTAGGGCCCAGCGCGGGCTTCGCGAAAAAAACCTTTCAGAAAAGCAGAAAAAAGTATTATCGGCCATCCGGGAGGAAGTGTGCCGAATGGAATATATTATAAAGCAGCTGCTCGATTTCAGCCGCCGCAATCCGCTTCGCTGTTCCCCTTCCGATCCGGCGCGTCTGGCGGCAACGGCGGTGTCGTCCCTCAATGAAGAGGCAAAGATGAACAGAACCCGCATCACCCTTAAAGGGCCTGACGATACAGGACCGATCCCACTGGATTCCACTAGGATGCAACAGGCGCTGATCAATCTGTTGCGCAACGCTATCCAGTCCGCACCGGACGGGGAGGTCCGTCTGACGTGGGGGAAAGACCGCCGCGGCGTGTTCTTTTGTATTGAGGACAACGGCCCCGGCGTTCCACCGGAAAATCGCTCGAAGATCTTCGAACCGTTTTATACCACCAAGGACGTTGGAAAAGGGACCGGACTTGGTTTGTCGGTGGTTCATGCCGTTGCAGAAGAACATGGCGGGAGTGTAGAGGTGAGCGAAAGCGGGATGGGCGGCGCTTCTTTTCGACTCCTGGTGCGACCGACGCAGGACGAACCGCGGGAGGAGGGGCGATGATGGAGAACGATACGCCAAACGGACGCATATGGATCATAGAAGATGACAAAGCGCTGGGGACGTTGCTGCTCGAAGAAGTGCGGGATGCCGGCATGGAGGGGGCCTGGAAAGCCTCCGCCGAGGAAGCGCTTCATACCCTGGATACCCCGTGGCCCGATCTGATCGTGTGTGATTTGAGGCTTCCGGGCATGGACGGCCTGGCCTTCATTAAAACGGTCCTCGACAAGGCACCGGATTCCCCGCCCGGATTTCTCGTCATTACCGCTTTCGGGACCATTCCAAAGGCCGTGGAAGCGTTGAAGGCGGGTGCAGACGACTTTCTGACCAAGCCCCTCGACCTGGAGCACTTTATGCTGTGCATGAAACGCATCCTGGAAAAAAGACGCCTCAAGGAAATGGTTAACCAGATGCGATGCCTTGTTTCTTCCGAAAACTTCCACGGCATGTACGGGGAAAGCCAATGTATGCGTCTTCTCTTCGAACAGATCCGTCAGGTGGCCAAAGCACAGGGACCGGTGTTGATTCTCGGAGAAAGCGGAACGGGAAAGGAATTGGTAGCCCGGGCGATCCACAAGGAAAGCGCTCGGGCCGACGGCCCGTTTCTCCCTGTCAATTGTGCGGGGATCCCGGAGCATCTGCTGGAAAGCGAGTTTTTCGGCCATACGGAAGGATCGTTCACGGGTGCTCGAAAAAGCCGTCAAGGACTGTTCGCCGAGGCGGAGAGAGGGTCTGTGCTCTTGGACGAAATATCGGAGATGCCGCTTTTTCTTCAGGCAAAGCTCTTGCGGATCCTTCAGGACGGAAGCATCCGGCGGGTGGGGGAAAACCGGGAACATAAGGTGGACGTGCGGGTTCTCGCCGCCACCCATCGGGACATCGATGAAGAAGTACGGCTGGGGCACTTTAGGGAAGATCTTTTTTTTCGACTGGAGACATTCATCCTCCGAGTCCCGCCGCTGCGGGAGCGGGGGGATGATATCGAACTCCTCGCCGCAAGGTTTCTGCGGCATTTTGCGCTGGGGCTGGAAAAGCGGGTGAACGGGTTCTCCGATCGGGCGCTGGAGATCATTGTGAATTATCCTTTTCCCGGCAATGTCCGAGAGCTCCGTAATGCCGTGGAACGGGGCGTGACGTTTGCTTCGGGAGGCCGGATTCAGGCGGAACACCTTCCGGCAAGGATGCGGAACTATCATCCGGAAGGAGGGGAATCCGAATCCCATCAAAGAAATTTTACGCCGGACAACGGTACGCTTTTATCGCTTGCAGAAATGGAGCGGCGCTATATCCGCCGCGTACTTGAGGAAGTAGGAGGGAACAAGCGACGGGCGGCAGCGATCTTAGGCATCGGTCGAAGGACACTTTATCGAAGACTCGAGGAGGAATTGGAAAGCGAATAGTCATTTCAAAAAAAGAATGTCATGAATCTCTGATTCGTGGAGTCAATTTGTTCAGACCACTGGTTCACGAGGCGTAAATGGAGCATTCCCGGGCCGCCAGGGCCGCTTCCTGGAGGGCTTCGGCGAAGGTGGGGTGTCCGTGCACGGTGCGGGCGATGTCTTCGGAGGAGGCTCCGAATTCCATGGCGATGACGCACTCGGCGATCATGTCCGCGGCCCGGGGGCCGATGATATGGGCGCCAAGGAGGCGGTCGGTGCCGGAGTGGACGATGAGCTTGACAAAGCCGTCCGTTTCTCCCATGCACCGGGCGCGTCCGGTCCCGGTAAACGGGTAGCGCCCGACGCAATAGGGAATCTCCCGGCTCTTGGCGTCTTCCTCGGTAAGCCCCACGGAGGCCACCTCGGGCCAGGTGTAGATGACGGCCGGAAGGGTGTCGTAATTGACTTCCCCGGCTTTTCCGGCGATGCATTCCACGGCGGCGATTCCTTCCGCCGAGGCCTTGTGAGCCAGCATGGGTCCCGGTACCAGGTCTCCGATGGCGTAGACGGAAGGCACACGGGTGCGGTACCGGTGGTCGACGCGGATAAAACCGGTCTTGGGATCCGTTTCGATGCCGATTTCGTCCAGATTCAGCCCCCGGGTCAGGGGCCGGCGGCCCACGGCCACCAGGAGGCGGTCCACGCGGAGGGTATCCGTTTTTCCGCCGGTTTCAAAGGTCACGTTAACGGATTTTTTCGAAACGGCGGCCTCTTTCACGGTGGTCTTCACCCGGATTTCCATCCCCTGTCGTTTCAGGAGGCGGTCCAGGGTTCTGCCCACCTGTCCGTCCAGGGTGGGGGCGATCCGGGGAAGCGCTTCGAGAACGGTCACCTTTGATCCCAGGCGCAGCCATACGGATCCCAGTTCGAGGCCGATGTACCCGCCGCCCACGATTCCCAGGTGCCCGGGCACGGCATCGAAGGCCAGGGCTTCGGTTGAGCTGACGATTTTTTCCCCGTCGAATTCCAGGCCCGGAAGAAAAACCGGTTCGCTTCCGGTGGCAAGCAAAATCGCGTCGGCCTCCAGTTCTTCGGGTTTGCCCTTTTTCTCCATCGGCGTCACCGCCACCCGGTCAGGACCGGCCAGGGCGGCGGCGCCGTGCACGATTTGAACCCGGTTCCTTTCCAACAGTTTTTTGACGTTTTCCGTCAGCTCCAGGACGACCTGGTCTTTCCGGGCCATCATGGCGGAGAGATCCAGGCGGATTTTCCCGGTTTGGATGCCGTGGGCGGTGAAATGATCTTTTGCCAGGTGGAAGTATTCGCTGGAGTCCAGCAGCGCCTTGCTGGGGATGCATCCTTCGTTCAGGCATACGCCGCCCAGCCGGGGGGCCTTTTCCACACAGGCGGTTTTGAGCCCTAACTGGGCCGCCCGGACCGCCGCCACGTATCCGCCGGGGCCGCTGCCCACGATCAACAGGTCGAACCGTTCTCGTTTTGCCATGATTATATCTCCAGCATCATGCGTTCCGGGTTTTCGATATATTCCTTGATCCGTTTCAGGCAGGTCACCGCTCCCCGGCCGTCCACAACCCGGTGATCGTAACTCAATGCCACGTACATCATGGGCCGGATCACGATGGCATCGTCGATGACCACCGGTCGTTTTTCGATCTTGTGCATCCCGAGAATCCCGCTTTGGGGGGTGTTCAGGATCGGTGTGCTCAAAAGGGAGCCGAAGACCCCGCCGTTGCTGATGGTAAACGTCCCCCCTTCCAGATCGGCCAGTTCCAGTTTGTTCTCCTGGATCTTTTTCACGTAGTCCGCGATGGCCTGCTCGATGCCGGCGAAAGAAAGCCGTTCGGCATGGCGGATGACCGGCACCACCAGCCCCCGCTCGGAGCCCACGGCCACGCCGATGTGCTGGTACTCGTGATACACGATGTCGTCGCCGTCGATGAACGCGTTGATTTCCGGGACCGCCTTCAAGGCGTGAACGCAGGCCTTGATGAAAAAACTCATCAATCCCAGGGAAATGTGGTACTTCTTTTCAAAGGCGGGCTTGTACGCCTCCCGCATCTTCATGACCCGATCCATATCGATTTCGTTGAAGGTGGTGAGCATGGCCGTGGACTGCTTGGCTTGAAGCAGGCGTTCGGCGATGCGGCGGCGGATGGGACTCATGGGTTTCCGGGAAACCCCTTCATTTGCCGGCGAATCCGGCCCGGTTTTGGATGGCGGCTTTTCCGGCAACCCGGCGGGGGCCTTTTCCAGGTGCAGCAGTACATCCAGCTTGGTGATGCGCCCGCCGGGTCCGGTGCCCGTGATTTTGGTGATATCGATCTCTTTTTCCGCCGCCAGGCGCCGCACCGAAGGGGGCAGGATGATTCCGGACGGGGTTGCGGCGGTTCCCCGGGGTGTGTGTTCCGGAGGCGCCGGTTTCGAAGCGGGAACGCGGGCTTCCGGGGCTGCTTTTTCAGTTGTTTTTTCGGGGAGTTCCGAAGCCCTTTCCTTTTCCGGAGGTGTTTCGGCCGGCGTCGCTCTTTGATCCGGGGCCGCTTCGGTGTCGATGACCCCCACAACCGTTCCGATGGCCACCGTTTCACCGGCGGGAACCTTGATCTTCAAGACCCCTGAAACCTCGGCCGTGACTTCCAGGGTCACCTTGTCGGTTTCGATGACGAACAGGGGGTCCTCTTTTTCCACAAACGTCCCGTCTTCTTTGAACCATTCGGCCAGGACCGCTTCCTGGACCGATTCTCCCACGCTGGGAACCTTGATTTCAACGACCATGGAAGCTCCTTTCCTCCCCCGGAAGCGGGGCGATGGCTTCATCGATGACGGCCGCCTGCTGCCGGCGGTATATTTTGGGGAATCCGGGCGCCGGACTGGCCGCCGGAGCCCTTCCGATGTATTCCATCCGGTGACCCAGGATCGGTTCCATGCGGTCCCGCACAAAAGTCCATCCTCCCATGTTCCGGGGTTCTTCCTGTACCCAGATCCACTGTTTCACGTGCCGGTATTTGGAAGCGATGTCCTTTAACGCATCTTCCGGAAACGGATAAAACTGTTCCATGCGGACAAGGGCCGTGTCTTTTTTCTTCAACACATTCCGCCGTTGCAGCAATTCATAGTAAATCTTTCCGCTGCAAAAAAGGACGCGCTTCACGGCGTTGGGGGTCAATGTGTCGTCGAGGATCTCCCGGAAACGACCCGACGCCATCTCCGAAAGCCCGGAGACGGCCATAGGATGCCGCAGGAGGCTCTTGGGGGTGAAAAGAACCAGAGGTTTTCGCACGTCGCGTTTCATCTGGCGCCGGAGCAGGTGGAAGTATTGGGCCGGTGTCGTGGCGTTGCACACCTGCCAGTTGTCTTCGGCGCAAAGCTGCAAAAAGCGCTCGATCCGGGCACTGGAGTGTTCGGGCCCCAATCCTTCGTAACCGTGTGGAAGAAGCAGGACCAGGCCGGTGAGCCTTCCCCACTTGGATTCCCCGGCGGCGATGAAAAGATCGATGACGGCCTGGGCGTTGTTGGCGAAGTCCCCGAACTGGGCTTCCCACAGGGTCAGGACATCGGGCCGGGTGGCGGAATAGCCGTACTCGAAGCCCAAAACACCGTATTCAGAAAGATGGCTGTTGAAGACCTGAAAAGACGCCTGCGTTTTTTCCAGGTGATTGAAAGGGACATGGGATTCGCCCGTTCGGGTGTCGACCCACACGCTGTGGCGCTGGGAAAAGGTCCCCCTGGCCACGTCCTGGCCGCTGAGGCGGATCGGGAACCCCTCGGCCAGCAGGGAGGCAAACGCCAGGGATTCGGCGCATGCCCAATCGATGCCCGATTCTGTTTCAACGGCTTCCCGGCGCTTTTCGAGGAGCGCCTCGAGCTTGGGATAGAGGGAAAATCCATCGGGAGACTGCGTCAACCGGCGGGCAAGGGACTTCAGCGTTTCTTTTTTCACGCCGGTCTCCACGGGCGGAGCATCATATTTCCCGTGATAACCTGCCCAGTTTTCGAAGTATCGGAGTTCCGGGTAGCGGCACGCGCTCCCGTGAACCGATTCGTAGGCTTCTTCGAGGGTTTGTTTCACGGCGGTTTCATGGGCATCGATATCGGTTTTTTCGATCCTGGCCGATTCCAGGAGCAAATCGGCGTAAAGCCGGTGCAGGGAAGGGCGTTTTCGGATCCGCTCCACCATTTGCGGCTGGGTATAATACGGCTCATCCCCTTCATTGTGCCCCCAACGGCGGTAACACACCAGGTCCACGACCACGTCTTTTTCGAATTCCAGGCGATAGGCCGCCGCCAGGCGCATGACGTGGACGGCGGCCTCCGGGTCTTCGCCGTGCACATGGAAAATAGGGACCATCAGCATCTTGGCGATATCCGTGGCATAACGGGTGGAGCGGGCGTCTTCCGGGAGTGTCGTATACCCGATCTGGTTGTTGAGGACCACGTGGATGGTTCCGCCCGTGAGATATCCGGGGAGCCGGGACATGTTCAGGGTTTCGTAGACCGCTCCCTCCCCGGCAAAGGCGGCGTCTCCGTGGATGAGGACGGGCAGGACGTTGATGAAAGGATCGGCACCGGATACGTCCTGCCGGGCCCGGGCGATGCCTTCGGCCACGCTGTCGACGGCTTCCAGGTGGCTGGGATTGTGGACCATGTAAATTCTCAGGTCCCGCCCGCCGGCGGTTCGGATGTCCGACAGGTATCCGTTGTGATACTTCACGTCCCCGCTTCCGAAAAGGCTTTCCGGATCGTAGCAGTTTTCAAACTCGGCGAAGATCTCTTCGTAGGGCTTCTGGAGCACATGGGCCTGGACGTTCAAGCGTCCCCGATGGGCCATGCCCAGGATGATTTCACGGCATCCCTGTTCGGCCGTAAACTCGGCCAGGGTATCCAGCATGGGGATAAGCGCATCCCCCCCTTCCAGGGAAAACCGGGTGACGGCGAGGTATTTTTTATTTAAAAATTGTTCGAAAAGCGCGGCCTGAAAAAGCGTTTGCAGGATCCGTTTTTGCGCTGCCGGGGGAAATTCGGGTCGATTCAAGACCGGCTCCATCCGATCCTGGAGCCACCGCCGTTCCCCGGGGTCCTGCAGGTGCATGTATTCCACGCCCACCGAGCGGCAGTAGGTGGCTTTCAGGTGATCCAGAATCTTTCGCAGGGGCGCTTTTTGGTCTTTTGAAAATCTCCGGGTGAAAAAGGGCTCATCCAGATCCTTTTCCGTCAGGCCGAATGCCGCGATATCCAAAAGCGGGTGTTCCGTCGGACACGCCTCCAGCGGATCCATGCAGGCCAACAGGTGCCCCATGTCGCGGTAGCGGTATTTGAGGGCTTCCACCTTTGCCTGTTTCAAGGGCAGGTTTTCGTCGAAGTGTTCCCCTTTTCCGTCTTTTCGCGTCATGCCCACCTGGAACCCTTGAAAGAAAAACCGCCAATCCGGGCTGACGTGTTCCGGGTTTTCCCGCCACAACCGGTACTGGGAATCGATGTATTCGACGTTGAGGGTTTCCGGAATCTCCATGTCGGTGTCCCTTTCTAATCGAGTCCTAATCCAGCCGGTTGAACCAGTCGACAATGGCGTCCACCGCTTGACGGCGGTCTTCGGGTCCAAGGAACATGTGATCCGCCCGGGGAAGCACCGCCAATTCGATTCTTTCAGGATTCATGGATGCGGCCCGGCGCGCTTCCGCCGCCGGCACGATGTCATCCTTTTCTCCATGGAGGATCATCAGCGGCCGCTCCAGAGTCCGGAGCACGGCGGGAAGATCCTGTCTTTCAGCATCGGAGAAAAACGCCCGATTCAAACGCAGGTTGCGTCCCCGGCTCGTAAACGCCACATACCCCGTTTGCCGGAGCTGCTCGATTTGTTTTACATCCAAAAAGTGGGTGGGCCTCAACCCCGACAACCGGCCGGCCACGGCGGCAACGCCGCGGACCTCCGGGGTATTTGAGGCGGTGAGGACGGCCACCTCCGCACCCATGCTGTGCCCTGCAATCCCGATCCAGGAAACACCTTCATGCGTGACAACTTCTATGGCGCGCTTCATTTCCCCGATCTGTTTGGTAAAGGTGGTTTCCTCGAACCGTCCTTCGCTCTGGCCGTTTCCGGAAAAGTCGAACCGCAGGGCCAGGTAGCCGGCACGTGCCAGGGCGTTTCCCAGTTCCCGCAGGATCGTGGTGTGGCGGGAGCATGTAAAACAGTGGGCCAAAACGATTCCGCGCGCAAAGGGGCCTTCCGGAAAATGAAGGGTGCCGGCTAAGGTTTCATTATGGTCATTTTTAAACCGGATGTGTTCTTCCATGCAATCCGCCCGTCTTTGGTACGGCAAACAATCTTTTTTACCCTTTTCCCAACGCCATTGCCAGGACCAACCCGAATCCCTGGGCGAGGGCGGACTCCAACTCCTGGGGGCTGTTCGCGGCGAGCATCTGTTCCAGGATGCCGTCGAAGGAGGTCATGATCCCGAGGACGCGTCGTTTTTCCTCGGCCGTAAAATTCGTGGACCATTGAGCAATCGATTTTTTAACCTGGTCCACCCCGGTCTTCCATTGGTCCGCCACAGGTTTGGGGATCCATTTCCCCTCCACCCGGACAAATGCCATCTCCCACGACCCTTCATCTGGGATCTCGATTTTCAGCCGTGCCGTATCCTTATCTGTCTGAAGGACCGTGGTCTTCACCGATTTCAACCGCCGGGACACAAGGGCGGCCTTTTCCTTTTTTTCCAGACTGGAAAGGGCATCGAGCCTTTTCATGAATTCCGCACCGGTTCCGGACAAAAAGGCCCGTATATCCAGCTGATTCAGTTTTTCAAGATCCGCCAACTCACTTTTGACGATGACTTCGGTGATGCCGACAACGGCATCCCAGTTGTCGGAGAGCTGTCCGGTGGTCACCGGTGAATTGCTGAGCATGTTTGATGTCAGTAAAAGCGCTTTTTTCCTTTTTAGAACCAAAACCGCCTTGTCGGCCAGGGCAAATCCCTTGTTCCAGAGGTCTTTGTCCATTTTCCGGGCCAGTTCATGGACGATGTCTTCCATGTCTTTTTGGTAGCTTGCCGGAAGCGCATCCCACACCACCCGGGGTTGGTGGGACGCCAGTCCTTGTATGGCCTCGTTGACGGCCTGATCCGCGGTTTTCGTCTGCGGTGTGGACGTGGAACAACTCATGAGTCCCGGGAAGAACGGGAGAAGCAAACAGAGTGTGAAAACGACGGTGCGAAAGTCTTTCACGTGCGGTTCCTTTCAGTCGAAAAGGATGACGACCTCATCAAAACGGGTGGTTGGCGTATGCAAAATCGATCCTGTTTAGAATTTCACAATGACGAACGCGTTAAGGCTTCAGGCGTCCGCGCGTTGAGCGTGCAGAATACGATTCCGAAAGCGGACCTTCCATACCATACTCGATAAAAATCGTCAAAAAAGAGGTCGAAGGATCTTGAACGGGAGGGAAAGCCTTTGAAAGCGCTTTTCTCTGTGATAAGGATCCACCCGGAGGTGTCCTGGATCATGGTATCCTATTGGAAAACCGTTTATGAAAATATCCGTACGCATCCTGAAGTCTGGATGAAGCCGATTCTTTATACGATTCTCGTCTTTGTATTCGCCGCTCTTGGATGGTGGATTTTCAACCGGGTGATGGACCGGATCGAAAAAAGATTCAAGGACCGGACACTTTTTGTGAAAAATCCCGCCCTGTTCGGCCTGGTCAAAAAGACGGGACATTACACCGTGATCCTCATTGCGGGGGCATGGCTGCTCCATCTTTTCCATGCGCCCGTCGCGGAAAAGATCTTTTTCGCGCTCATGATTCTCTTGATTTCTTCCATAGCCCACAGCGCGCTGAAAACATTCCTCCCCATCATAAAAAGCAACGTGGCGGCCAAGACCAAAAGCGGCGTCGACGATATCCTGATCGACCTGGCCATGAATTTTTCCAGCGTCATCATTTATGGCGTGGGCGCCGTCCTGGCCATGGATGTCCTCGGACTGAACATCGCGCCGTTTCTCGCCGGGGCCGGCGTGGCAGGAATCGCGATCGGGTTCGCCGCCAGAGATACACTGTCCAATCTTATCGCCGGGATCCTCTTGATCATCGATCGGCCCTTTGAATTGGGGGACCGGATCGAGATCTGGGCCGCTCCGAAAAATTCCGCCACCTGGGGGGACGTGGTGGAAATCGGGATCCGGGCCACCAAGATCCGCACCACGGACAACATCGTGATCGTCATTCCCAACAACGAGATCATGAAACGGGATATCATCAATTACACCGCCATCACCGCGGACATCCGGGTACGGATCCCCATCGGCATCGCCTATGACGCCGACATGCAAAAAGCCAAGGAGATCATCGAAAACGTCGCCCTAACGCTTCCATGGGTCAGAAAGGACCCGGGTCCGAAAGTGGTGGTGAAAAACTTCGGGGAATCCGCCGTGGACTTGGAAGCCCGGGTGTGGATCGAGGATCCCCGGAAACGGATCGATACAATTTCCAGCATCACCGATGGGGTGAAGGCGGAGTTCGACCGGGCGGGCATCGAGATCCCGTATCCCAAACGGGTCATTTATATGAAACAGGATTGATGGCTGTGTGAAACGTTCACCTGTCGCGTTCGCGGCATCTCGGGTTCAAAAGGTGGTCCCCACGCCGATGCCGAAATGGAAAATGGGGCGGGGTTGACGGGATTTGGGCTGGACTTTGATTTCCACTTCCTGGAACACCGGGTAAGTATAATCGAACTCCCCGACGGCCCGCGTGTCAACCCCCGTAAGTGTTCCCACCATGGTGAGAAGCGCCCCTTTTTTAAAGATTTCCGGATCCAGGAATCGTTCGGAACGGATAATGAAGCGTCCCTCGGACCGGTCTTCATCCAAAGGGCGACCGCTTTGATCGATGGGCAACTGCAAAACGATCAATTCAGACCGGGTGTTTGAAGCCGTGGAATCAATAATCTTTCCTCCCAAAAGGAGGGTTTCTCCGATAAATTTTTCGGGTTCCGCGGCAATGGCCGAAAATCCCCCGGTGTAGGTCACCCGTGAGCGGGCCTGTTGGGATAACGGAGCGGCGCATCCCGCCAGGAGCATCACGAAAATCACCGTCTTTTTCCAAAGGCCGGATGTGTTCGGGATCATGATTCTATCAACCCTTCTGTCAGCGTTTTCCAGCGTGTTTTATCCGGGCGGACATTGTCTGCTGTTACCAGCAGTAAGGCGATCGGTAAAACGGATCATCGTAAAACGGACACGGATAAAAGGGGTCTGGATACGGGTGAGGATAGTAACGGTATCCTTCAAACTCGGGCCACAGATACGTCTCCTTGCTTTTGATCACCAGGTGGGGATGCGGATGATTGTTCACGGTTTCTGTCTGGATCCCTGTCAGGATCCCCGCCACGGTGACTTTTCGATTCTTGGAAAAAATCTCCGGATCCAGGAATCCGTTGTGCAGGGCAATGAACCGCCCCTCGGAGGCGTCCTTGGGACCGGGTTCGTCCCGGAAAGAAAGGGGGGTCTGTAATACCACAAGCTCGGTGATTTCGGGCAGATTCCGCGTTTCAAGGATGTACCCGCCCAGCAATACGGTGCTTCCTTTATAGCGCTCCGGATGTTCCAGGAGGGTCCTGAATCCGAGATCTTCCCGTACGCTCCGCCGCAGATCCTTTGAGATCACCGAACAGGACGCCGCCAGGATAAAAAGGATGAAAAGGATCAGAACGGACAGGGTCTTGCGAAGGGTTTTCATGGGATGCCTTTCTTTTACCTGGCTTCGCATGGATATCATTATCTTATAAAATAATACGGCACCCGGTGTTTTGCAAATGAAAGCATATCATTTATTTTTTCTCCGGTATTTTTTAGGGGTTTCGGCCTTGATCCCCTTCCCTGTTTTACGTTAAAGGGAAAACGCGTCTTTTTCTCAAAGTCACCTACTTGGCCCCCACCCCCATCGACGCCGAACTGACTTTTCGAACAACGGTGAAGGAGCAATACGGCCGCAAGATCATCGTCGTTTGCCGCCTGTATGCCCGTGAAAAGGAAACCGCCCGGGGGGAGGTGACGGGAATCCGGGTGCCGTCGAGCAAAAACCTCTTAAGCCCCGCCTGACGCGTCCTACCGATGCATTCCCCATCCCGTACGGCGCGGCTTCAAAAGCGTTTTACTCGATCCGCGGGGTGATTTGTCCGCTGTTTCCATGGCCCCCTTTGATCCTTTCGAATTTGTCGGGAAAGGGCCTGTGTCTTGATTTTGTCGTTGCGGTCACGTAAAGAAAACGAATGCATCACTGGAACCCTGCAACAGCAATCCGAAAAGGGCGCACCCCGTGACCGCGCCCATGGCACCGGTCCCTGCCGCCACCCTCATCCTGGTGCGGGAATGCGCCGGCACCATCCAAACCCATCTCCTCTTGAGGGGCCGCGGTGCGGCCTTCATGGCGGGGAAATACGTCTTTCCGGGCGGAAGAGTCGATCCCTTCGATGAGGATCCGGCTTTCTGGGAAAGGGTTGTGGATCTGGATTCGGACGCCATCGAACGCCTGCTGGGGGGGGATTTTTTTCAAACACCGGTCCTTTCTTTTGCGGTGGCCGCCATCCGGGAAACCCTTGAAGAAGCCGGCGTGTTTCTGGCCACAGACGCCGGATTCCGGAAAAGAGAAACGGACCGGATCTGCGCTCTGCGCCTTTCCGAAAATCTCCCCAAAGGATGGTTCAAAGACGTGGTCGCCTCCGGGAACTGGACTCTGGCCCTTTCACGGCTCCACCGGTGGACCCACTGGATCACCCCCGAGCGGATGAAACCCCGTTTCGACACCCGGTTTTTCCTGGCCTTCATGCCGGAAGGGCAGCAATGCCGGCCCGATAACCGCGAAATCGCCGACGGCCTTTGGGTTGACGTGGAAGAGGCGTTGAAAAAGAATATGAGCGGTGAAATCCCGTTGAGCCCGCCGACGCTGGTGACGCTCCAGGAACTCCTCCGATATCGAGATGCCGGGGCGTTGAAAGCCGCTTGTGATGGACGCGGCTGGGGGCCCCCCCTCTTACCGCGGCTGGTCGATGCGGAAATAGGCGGTGTGATCCTGGAGCCCTGGGACAGGGACCACGGTCGGGCCGTCCCGGTTTTTCGCGTCAGGGATCTTGAAAAAGCACTGCTTCCGGCCGGGGCGCCCTTTTCGAAACTCTGGTATGACAAAAAGGTATGGCGGCCGGTAAAATTATAATTTTGATGAACTCCAAGAAGGAGGTACTCCTATGGCAACAGATCCGGGAATCGGATATCGTGTGGTGGCAACTGTGAAATCCGTAAAAGGGGAATGCAGTGCAGGACACCGGGTCGGGGAACGTTTCGAAATCAGCTGTCACGATTCCGCAGGATTGTGCGGTTTTTTCTATCACGACATGTTCCCGAGTCTTTGTACCTTCCAGTTCGGCGGCGCCATGCCCTGGTGGAACGGGGATGTCATCGAAGCCGTATGCCCCGATCCCCATAACCAGGTGACGATCCAGCTGGAACGTTTCAAACGCTCCTGAAAAGCGGTGTTGACCGATTCAGAAGTGCCTTAAACCGAAGTTGCATCTTTTCAGTCAACGGATCGGACCCATGGAAGAAGTGGTGATTCCAAAGGAAGAAGCCGTTTTCCGGCTCGATAAAAACGGCCGCTGGCATAACCGGCACGGCCCTTTCGAACACAAGAAGATCATCGATTACTTTCACGCGTGCATCCAAAAAGACGCCGGCGGATTTTTCTTAAGCCAGGAACTGGAAGGAAAAAAGGAAAAGGTCTATTTCCCATACGAGGATACGGCGCTTTTCGTCTTTGACGTCATTGAATCGCCGGAGGGAATTTTACTGGTGCTCAACACCCAAAAGAAAATCCGCCTGAAGCCCGAAGCGCTTTTCATCGAAAACGATTCTCTTTATGTAATGCACGGAGATGACCGCATCAAATTCACCGAATCCGCCCTTTTCCGCATCTCCAAGCGGCTCCACTCCGACGAGAACGGCTACTCCATCCGGATGGGAAACCGTATGTATCGGATTCCGGAACAATAAAACCGCCGGTTTCTTTACCGCCGTCAGGGCGGGGGGATCAACAGCTTCTTTTCTTTTCGGATGAAGTCCCTCACGTAATGGGGCAACCGGCCGTTCACCAAGTAATCCTTGAAATCCGCCTCGACCCGGCTTTCCGAATGGTTCCACGATGGTGCGGCATAGAAGAACAGATCGTGTTCGCTGACACGATAGTGAAGCGCCATCCGTGCCAGGTGTTCTTCATCGGTGGCCGGTCTTTTTCTTCGGGACACGAAACGGTCCAGACGCCGAAATGCTTCGATATAGGCAACGGTGCCGAGAAGCCAAAGCAGCGATTCAATTTGAAACAGGGAACTCTCCATTACACGGCTCCTTTGCACCAAGGGTAAGCACATGGTGTCAAAGGTCAAGTCTTTTTAAAAATCGAGGCATCAGGAAAGGAAAAAAGCGCCCCTTTTCCCCGGATGGAAGCGCTTTTCTTTGACGGAAAGCCTGCACCCCGCAGGGAGGGCATCCGTTTCTCGGAGAACTTTTTTTTGGACGGGAGACCCTTTTCAGGCAGCCTGTTTTCCGGCTTCGATCTTTACCACGTGGGTGTTTTTATTGAACCACCCGGCGTAAAGCACCAGTTCGGGATGGGTCTCGAATGAGTTGAAATCCCGGATCTTAATCCCTTTTGCGTAGGCCTTGTTGGCATCGAAGATCTTGAAAAAGAAACAACCCTTTTCTTTGTCCGGTTTCAATACGGCTTTGAGACTCCAGACCCAGTCCGGATTCCGCCCTTCTTTGGTGACAAGATAGCTTCCCACGTCGTCCGGGAGATCTTTGGGCCCCGGGAGTTTACCCTGCCCGCCGTCGTTGCCCTGTTTTTTCTTGAAGAAATTAAACATGTTTCATTCTCCTTAAAAGTGAGCGCCTTCACGTTAGTGCCGTTTGTTCCCGGAAAAACTAGTGACATTTTTTTCATGAAATTAATTGCCTTTTTTTTAAAGATCAAGAGATTTTTTTGGACTGGAACCGGAGTGCATACACCCCGAAAATACCCGTAAAAATCCGAAATTCTCCTTTTCTCATCGGGCGTATTGACTCCAAACAGCAATACCCTTAGAAAAGATTGGTTCGGTGGAGGAAATCTTGAGAGGAGGCGGTGAGCATGGCAAAATGGTCCTTTTTAACCCATCACGCCGTTGTACTGAGCATTATTGCGCATCATCCCTGCATCACGGCGCGGGAACTTTCGATGCACATCGGCATCACGGAACGGACGGTCAGAAGGATCATCAAGGATCTGGAAACCGGGGGATACCTGCGGAAAGAAAAAGAGGGGCGGACGCTTCGATACAGCATAAGAAAGAATCTGCCCCTGCGGCGCAAAACCCATCGGGATAAATCCGTGGGGGACCTGCTCTCGGTGCTCGGGGTTCAGTTCCGGAAAAAGGCGATCTGAGGCGCTGCAACCCGTTGGGCTTCTTTTCCCGAAAAGACTTAAACAGCCTCTGAAAAATCCTTTTGGGATTGTTACGGTGGGGTTGACCCCCGGAAATCTTAAATCCGTTCCTTGATCTGGCGGCATTTCAAGGCGTAGCCCCGGGAAAGAAGGAAATTGAGACTTTCATCGAAACCCCGGTCCGTGTCGACCTTCATATGCATATTTCCCGGAAAATCCGTCACTTTTTCGAATGCGTGGATCATGTCGGGGAGATGGGCAAGGCGGGCGTCGGAGACGCTGGCGCGATCCTCCCGGGCGGCGAGCCGCCTGCGAAGCGTTTCTTCCCTGCAGGTACATTCCGCGCAGATCAGGTTGGTGTCCAGATCGCGTGCCAAGAGGAAAGCGGCGTCCCGCCATTTTTTCCTGGAAAAGGTGGCGTCCAAAAGGACCGATGCCCCGCCCCGGAGCCTGTCCTGGGCCATGGCCAGCATTTGGGCGTACACCCGGTCCCGCATTCCGGACCGGTAAATGCCTTCGTCAAAAGAGACAACGTGTTCCTCGGCTTTGTCCAAAAAGTGCTTGCGTACGGCATCCGAGGAGATCACTTTTAGATTCAGGGCCTCGGAAATGCCACGGGCCAAAGCGGATTTTCCGGAAGCCGGGAGTCCGCAGGTGATCCAGAGGGTGGGACGGCCGAACTGCACGGCATACCGGTACGCCTGGTCCAGATAGAGGCGGGCGTCTGCCATCAGCGTTTCAAGTTCTTCCCCTTTGACCGAGGACAGCTGGAAACAGGTCACCTTCAATCGGACCAAAGCCCGGTAGACGGCGTAGAAATCCAATAGGGCATAAATCTGGCGGTCCTTGGAGGTTTCCACGTACGCCGACAAGAATTCAAGACTCCAGAAAGGCATGCCGTAATGATCCAGGTCCATGTGCAGGAACGCGAGGTCCGAAACCACGTCTCCGTACCGAAACCGGTCATTGAATTCGATGCAGTCGATGATCTGGATGCCGTGGTAAAAATACACATGGTCCGTCCGCAAATCTCCGTGGCCGTCCCGGATCCGGCCCGAGGCGATGCGGCTCTCGAAGAGGGCGTCATGGTCCTTCAGGAATGTCCGGCTGACCTGGCGGATGAACTCCCATTTCTCAGAAGGGATGGCTTTCCCCACGTAGGGGGCCAACTGAGTGAAGTTTTCCTCCATGTTGGCGGAGACGGCGGCCCGGCGACCGAACCGGTCGATCTCGGGTCCGGTGGGGCTTGATTCATAGAATGCGGCCAGTTTCCGTCCCAGTGCGTGAATCAGGTGACGGCGCATTTTTTTCGCTGCAAGACGGTTGCGGAAGGCCGCGGCATCGGGAAGCTGCCGCATTTTAACGGCGTATTCCACCACGTCTCCGGGCCCCTGGAGGGAAAAGGTATCATCGGATTTCCGATAAACGGGAATGACGTCGAGATAGACGCCGGCACTCAGGCGTCGGTTGAGGGAGACTTCCCGTTCACAAAACCACCGGCGGTCGGAAAGGCTCCGAAAGTCCAGAAAGCCCAAGTCCAGGGGTTTTTTGAGTTTGTATACAAAATGCCCCGTGAGAAAGACCACGGAGATGTGCGTCTCGATGCGTTTCACTTTCAGGACCGGGTGGGGGTAAAAGCCAGGGGTCGCCATTTCCTGATACAGTCGTGAAAGGATTTCTTTTTCCGGCATACATACTCCTCGAATCCCGGGGCCAAGACCGGAGACGGCGCCTCAATACATGGCCCGAAGGTCCACCTCCCACTTGGGGCGCCCGGTTTCCAAAAAAGCGCGGATGTTTTCGACGGTGGCCTCGATGTTTCGGGCCGCCGCTTCCGGCGTGAAACCGGCCACATGGGGAGAGAGGAGGACGTTTTCCAGTTCATGAAAGGGATATCTCGAGGGAGGGACGCGCTTTTTTTCGGGCCCGGGATACGCGTACCACGCGTCGATGGCGGCGCCTTTCAGGATGCCGTCTTTCAATGATTCGAAAAAGGCCTTTTCCTCCAACAGTTCCCCCCGGCCCACATTGACGATGAATTTACCCGTCATTTGTTTCAGGATCGATTCGTTGAAAATTCCTCGGGTTTCAGGGGTCAGGGGAAGACTGACGAAGATGAGTTCGCTTTCTTTGACCGCCTCCCAAAGATCGAACGTGACGGCGTCGAAATTTTTCAAGGGATCTTTTACGGGGTGTTTCTTGAACCCGATCACCGGGCATTCAAAGACTTTCAGGTGCCGGGCGATGCATTTTCCGATTCCCCCGGCGCCGATCACGGCGCAGGATCTGCCGCGGATGGAGGACCAGGTATCCTTTGCTCCCAGGCCCGCCCAGTACCCGTGCCATTGACACCGTTTCAGGTCCTGGTGGTAGGGGATGATCTTTCCGTAAAAGGCCAGCGCCAGGGCGATGGCCCGTTCGGCCACGAAGGGCGCGTTCACGTGCACGTTGCACACCCGGATACCGCGGCGTTGGATCTCCGAATGGGGAAGCGCGTCCACGCCGGCATAGGGCACGAACACCATCTTTATACGAGGTGCCGCCTGAATTTCCTCCCGGGAAAGCTCTCCTGCCACCAGGGCGTCGGCATTTTCAAGTCCCCGGGCATCACCGGGGAGGCATTCGGAGAAACGGACTTCCGGGAATGTTTTTTTAAGCGGTGCCAGGGCGTCTTGCCACCTGCGGCCCATGGGGGTTTTAAAACACACATGCATGTCAAAGCCCTCCGATATCCAGTGGTCAAATCCGTTTTTTCATGATATAATTATTCCATAACCGATATGGAAATAAAACCCCTAAAACCCCAAAAGGCCGGTTCAAAGGAAAAGAGTGCCTTTGCAAAACAACAACCGTTTTGTGGTCCACGAACACCATGCCCGGCAGCTTCACTGGGATTTCCGCCTGGAGATCGACGGGGTGCTTAAGTCCTGGGCGATTCCCAAGGGCCCTTCCCTGAACCCTGCCGACAGGCGGCTGGCCGTCCGGGTGGACGACCATGACCTGGAATATATCGACTTCGAAGGCGTCATCCCCGAAGGGGAATACGGGGCCGGGATCGTCGTGGTCTGGGATGCCGGCACGTTCACGCTCCTGGAGGACCGGGATCCCACGGAGGCGTTAAAAAAAGGAAAACTCGTCTTGAACCTGAACGGCACCCGGCTCAAGGGCGGATTCTCCCTGGTGCAGATGAAGGGGAAAGGTCGACAGAACTGGCTTTTGATCAAGAAAAAGGACGCGGATGCCATGATCCCTTATGCCCCGGATTCCGCTTTGACCGAGGAAAAACGCCGGGGGCTTGAAGCAAAAGGCTCGTCGGAAACAAAGACCGGCGAACCCTGATGGCTTCGTAAAAAGTCCATCTGCGGCGTTGCGCTTCGGATCCAGTCACTGCGGCGTACTTCCCGTACGCCTCGTTCCTGTATCCTTGCGCGCCTTGCATCTGGAGCTTTTTACGTTGCCATCCCAATGTCGACTTTTTACGAGTTCATCAACACTTAAAATAAAAAAACAAACCGCGAAAGCGGGCACATTCCCCGCAGGTTCTGTCCGGCGGCAGTGCTTCGCGGGTTGGAGCGAAGCGGAAATCCCGCCTTGCGGGACAGCAGGGGAGCTTCCATGCAGGCATCATGGGCGGTCGATTCGGAAAATACGGGGATTTAAAGCGAAAAGCCATTATCCGAAGGCAAGGATCCATTGCCAAAGGGGATCCGATCAAAAAAAAAGATTTCCGGAATCCGAAACACCGCCTTCAAACGTCCGGAAAAAAAGGGGGCTACCGCCCCGGGGAAAGGTGAAACCATGCAGCCCAAAGATTTCATCGATCTGGAAAACCGATACGGCGCCCACAACTACCACCCCTTGGACGTGGTACTGGAACGGGGAAAAGGGGTGTGGGTCTGGGATGTGGATAAACGCCGGTACCTGGATTGCCTGGCGGCCTATTCGGCGGTGAACCAGGGGCATTGTCACCCCAAGATCCTGGCGGCGGCCCGGACCCAGATGCAAAAATTGACGCTGACATCCCGTGCGTTTCGGAACGATCAGCTGGGGCCCTTTTTCAAGGAAATCTGCGAACTCACCCGATCCCACAAGGTGCTTCCCATGAACAGCGGGGCCGAGGCGGTGGAAACCGTCATCAAGGCCGTCCGCAAATGGGGGTACCAGGTGAAGGGGGTTCCGAAAAACAAGGCCCAAATCATCTTTTGTAAAAATAATTTCCACGGCCGGACCATCGGCATCATCAGCTTCAGCAGCGAACCCCAGTACCGGGAAGGGTTCGGCCCCTTCACCCCCGGCTTCAAGGGGATTCCGTTCGGAGACGCCGATGCCCTTGAAAAGGCCGTCACCCCGAACACCGTGGCCTTTTTGGTGGAACCGATCCAAGGGGAAGGGGGGGTCATCGTCCCGCCCGACGGGTACCTCAAAAAAGTACGGAAGATCTGCAGCGAACACAATGTGGTTTTGGTTCTGGACGAGATCCAGACCGGCCTGGGGCGCACGGGAAGGCTCCTGGCGGAGGCACACGAAGGGATCGAAGCGGATGTGACCCTGGTGGGAAAAGCGCTTTCCGGCGGATTTTATCCCATCTCCGCCGTGCTTTCCAATATGGAAGTCCTGGGGGTTTTTCTGCCGGGGGACCACGGCAGCACCTTCGGCGGGAATCCCCTGGCCTGCGCCGTGGCCCGTACCGCCGTCCGGGTGCTGATCGAAGAACAGATGATCGAAAACGCGGCGGTGATGGGGGATTATTTCATGGCCGGGCTCAAAACCCTCAAGAGTCCTTTTGTCAAAGAAATCCGGGGAAAAGGCCTCATGATCGGCGTGGAACTGCACCGGCGTGCCGGGGGTGCCCGGCGCTTCTGCGAGGCGCTGATGCAAAAGGGGATCCTTTCCAAAGAAACCCACCGGGATGTGATCCGGTTCACCCCGCCCCTGGTGATCACCTCCGGGCAAATCGACTGGGCCCTGGAGCGCATTGCCCAGGTCCTGAAGGGGTAACTAAACCTCCTCCCAACACCCCCCATCGTCCCATTTTTTTCTTGAAATCCACAATATATTGTGTCATCTGATTATATCGAACACAATTTTTTCTTTTCCTATCTTACCCGGAAGCGGGCGCGGGGAAAATGGCCGATTCCACGGAAAAAAAGACCGGAAACGGAACCGCCGGCCCGGACAGGGCAGGGGATGCCGGACTCCTCAACGATGTGGATGAGGGGCTGGGCCAAATCCAGGAAAAGCTGTCCGACTTGCGGCGGCAGATCCTTTCTCCTTTTGAAAAAGTAGAAAAGCTCGCCCGGGAACAGAACCAAATCGGCCGGCGCCTCGAGAAAAAGGTGCTGCAGACAAGAGCGCTGGCCTACCTTTCCCTCGGCGCGGCGGTGCTGGCGCTGGTTCTTTCCGGGTGGGTGCTGGGGGTCCATTTTCACCTCCAAAGGACGACCGTCCGCTTCCAGGAGCAAATGGCCGGGATGGGAAAGGAACTGTGGGAACTGAAAAAAGACATGCCCACGGCCGATATCGAAGCCTTCCGGGAAGCCCTGGCCGCATCGGATCAAAAGGTCGACACGTTAAAGACCCGGGTGGAACAGCTGGAACAGACCCGGGAACACTGGGAGCGTGTCCTTGCCGAAGCAAAGGCCCTGGAAGAAGATCGCTCCGAAAGGATGCAGGTCCGGTTCGCGGCCCTCGATGACCGGGTGGGCGCCCTTGAAGCCAGGCTCGATACCCTGGAAGTACGGCAAAAGGAAGCGGGGCCCATCGACGCTTCTTCCGAATGGTCGGTGAACCTGATATCCTTCACCAAAGCGCGGTATGCCCGGGGGGTGGCCCGTTCCTATGCCCGCCGCGGGATTCCTGCAAGAGTGAAGGCCGTTACTGTGAAAGGACGAATCTGGTATCGTCTTTATGTCCCCGGATTTCAAAACCAGAGAGCGGCCGAATCCTATGCCCGGATGGCGGGAGAAACGCTCCGGCTGAAGTCGGTCTGGATTTCCAAAAACTAACCCTTCCCCCCGCTTCCGGGTGTCCACCCCCGGATCCCCCATCCAAGAGCGCCCATGGATACCGCAATGATCGATGCCGACACCAAGGCGATGCCCATTGCACCGGAAAAGGCCCAGATGGGAAAGCCGATCATGGCCCCCAGGACCCGCCCCAGGCCCGCACCCGCAAAGAAAGCCGCCATCATGGTGGCCCGTTTTTCCGGGAAGAATTCGGTGAAAAAGGAAATGGAAGAAACGATGGCAAATTCAAGGGATAAAAAGACAAAGAAAATAAAAACAAGCCCGAAAACCAGGTGACTCCCCACGAAAGGAAGGGATAAAAAGGCGATAATCGACAGGGTGAGGCCCGATAAAATCGATTTTAAAAGCCCCAGTCGATCCGCGATCGTTGCCGTGAGCCCTTCTCCAAGGAATTCGGCGACGCCGATAATCACGGTGGCCATGCCGATGGCCGTCACCCCCAATCCAAAAGCGTCCTCCAACCACAATCCGTAAACCACGAAAAAGTTGTCATAGGCGGCGCTCAACAAAAAGGCATAGATCACGGCTCCCAGCGCCCGGCGCTCCCGCATCAGTGTCTTCCAGGCGCTGAAAAGCCCCAAAGGTTCGGAAACGGTGCCGTCCGGCTTTTTGTCCGGCGGTAAAAGGACCGCAACAGTGATGAATCCTGCAACACCCAGGGCGCCTAGAAGGAAAAAGGGGGCCCGCCACCCCACATGATGGATCAACAGGCCGATGGCCGGGATGCCCACCAGCGAACTCCCGGCCCAGCTTAGCTCGATAATCCCGATGGCCCATCCCCGCCGGGCGTAGGGGACCCGGCGGCCCACAAACGCCTGGATAGCCGGATCGTAAATGCTCTTCCCCAATCCTGCCAGAAGAAAGGCGGCGGCGATGGCGATATAGACCGGGATGAAGCCGCCGGCGAGCATCCCCACGGCAAGGGCTGCCAGACCCGCAAGCATCATGCGGCGGTACCCCAAACGATCCCCGAAGGGACCGAAAAAAAGCCCCAAAAGGCCTGTGGCCTGGTTTAATGCAATCAGAGAAGTGATGGCAAACGCCGGCACACCGAGTCCCTGACTGATGGCCGGGGCAAAGGGATAGGCGAAGCGGCGGGCCGTGTTGACGGTCAGCCGTGACAGTGTGGTGACGGCGATCTGCCATCCCAAACGCGTCTCGCCTTTCGGCGATGCCGGGGGATCCGGAGTTGCAGAAGGTGTGGCGGATTTGATATTTATAAACATTTTTAGTCGCCGCAGTTGACCGGAACGCTTCCCGCAAGCCCCGCCTTTTAAGGCAGGGTCGAGGGAAGCTATCTTAAAGACGAAGGATGCCGCGCAACGCCGCAGATGGACTCTTTACGAAGCCATCAAAGTTGCTCCGCTCATTAGCACGGTAAAGGCGGAGAATCAATGAAAGCCCGGAAAGACCGAAACGGATGAAAAAAGACCTGACCGTCTACAAGGCGGTGCTTTCTTCGGACTGGAATGAGTGCCTGGCGCCGTGCGGCCCCTTTGATGCCATCCTTTATCATTATCCGGATTTGGCGTTGCGCCTGGAACGGGTCTTCAGAGAGTATACCCAAAACCGAATGACGCTGGGCAAGGCCGTCAGGACAATCGAAACCCTGCTGCCGGCGCCCCTCACCCCCGAACAGATGGATGCCTACCTGGCGTCCGAATTTTGCACCTATCCCGGGGTTTCCGGTTTGATCGACTGGTGCCTGTCCCGGGATATCCTGTTCATGATCAATACCACGGGGATGATCGGTTATTTTCAAAGAATCTTTGCAAAACAGCTATTGCCCAGGGTGCCGGTGCTCTCGGCCCATCCCATGATCCGGTATCCGTGGAAGGATACCGATCCGGAGACTCTTTTGGCGCTTCGGGAAACCACCGACAAGGGACGGCATACCGAGAGGGTGGCCCGGACCGCCGGCGTCCCCTTTCACAAGGTGGCATTGATGGGGGACAGCGGGGGCGACGGGCCCCATTTCGAGTGGGGAGCCGCGGCGGGGGCCCGTCTCATCGGGAGCATGACCAAATTCTCACTGGAACGGTTTTGTAAAGACAAAGGGATCCGGATCCATCATACCTTCGGATTGACGTATTCCAGGGAAGAAAGGCCGATCCGGCAACGGGAAATGGAGGTCGACTTCATGGATCTCACCGATATCCTTAAGGATTGGTTGTTGGATGAAAGTGTTCTTATCTAAGGGGTTTGACGGGCCGTAAAAAAACGCCGCTCAGAGGAGCGGCGTTTTTTATTGCGGATTTTCTATGAAAGGCGCGGGCGCGCGGGTGTTATGTGCTGCAGGCCGAAGAACATCGGCGGAAACGATGCAGGCAGTCCACCTGCGAAGATTCCACACATGAAATGAATTCCCTGTCGCACGCATCCACACATGACGATTCATTTTTTTTATCTTTATTCTCGTTCATTTGGATTACCTCCTGTCTTTGATTCGGTCAGGATTACGACATTCAAAAACCGATTCGAGATACTGTTTAAAACCCGTTGTGATCCCTGTGCTCCCCAAGGAGCACTTTTTTCCGTGGGAATCGTGACCGGAACGCTTCCCGCAAGCCCCGCCGTTTAAGTCGGGGTCGAGGGAAGCTATCTTAAAATAGACAATTTCCTTACCGGGGAGCCCCGCTCTTCAGAGCGGGGGGTTCCAAATCCTTCCCGGCGAAACATAAGGATACTCCGGAAAAATGCAACCCGGCGGCGGTTTTTGCATAAAAAATGCCGCCGGCCGTTAAGGGGATCGGCGGGGTGTCGGGTTCAGGCCGTGCTTTTTGATCCGGTATTGGAGGGTCTGTCGGGGTAACCCCAAAAGGGCGGCGGCGCCGTCCGGCCCCCCCACCACCCCGCGGGTGTATTCCAGGGCTTGTTGGATGTATCGCTTTTCCATTTCAGTCAGGGGCATCAATTTCAAGGGAGGGTCGGATCCCGATTTGTGCAGAAACCCTTCGATGTCGCCAGGGGTGATGACCTTACCCGGATGCATGATCACCAGGCGCTTGACCAGATTTTTTAATTCCCGGACATTCCCCGGCCATGGATAGCGCCGCATGGCTTCCATACACGACGGCGTATATGCGGGCTCGGCCTGGTGCGTTTTACGGGCCTGGGCGGCGGTGAGCCGCTCCACCAGGAGGGGGATTTCTTCCCGGCGCTCCCGCAGGGGCGGAATGTGAATGGAAAAGGTATTCAGCCGGTAATAAAGATCCTGCCGGACTCTTCCTTCGACCAGGGCCTTTTCCATATCCTGGTTGGTGGCCGATACCAGGCGGAAATTTACCTTGATGGTGCGGTTTTCGCCCACCCGTTCGAAGGATCGGTCCTGAAGGACATTCAGCAGTTTGGCCTGGAGAGACGGGTCCAACTCTCCGATTTCATCCAGAAAGATGGTGCCGCCGTCGGCTGTTTCGAATCGGCCCACGCGTCTTCGATCCGCCCCGGTGAAAGCGCCCCTGGCATGGCCGAAGAGTTCGCTTTCGAAGAGTGTGGGAGTTAACGCCGGGCAATTGACCTTCACGAAAAGGGCTTCCCGGCGGGGGCTCAAATGATGGATGCGCCGGGCGATATGATCCTTTCCGGTCCCCGTTTCTCCGGTGATCAGGACCGCAACGTCCGAGGCGGCGACTCTTTGCACCTGTTCCAGAATGCTTTGCATTTTGGGATCGGCGTAGAAAAAATCGGTCTGGTCTTCGTTTTGGCTCAGCAGGTAGTCCTTTTGCATTTTAAGGTGGTCGTTCACACTCTGAAGCTGCGTATAGGCGAGCATGTTGTCCACCGCCACGGCCACCTGACGGGAAAGGTCTTCGATGAAATCGGTGAGCTCTTCCAGGTTGTGCGGGCATTGGACAAAGGAAAAGTGGATGGATCCCAAGACCTTTTCGCGGATAATCAGCGGATACGCCAGGGTGGCATTTAGCCCCGCGGCTTTCATGGAGCGGACCGACTCCCAGAACGTATGGGTGCCAAGATCGGGGAGGATGAGGGGCCGCCGGGATCGGATGACTTCCTGGGCGATGGCCCCTTTCGTGACCGGTCGCTCTCCTTCGCTGATCCCGGCCGGGGAGATTCCTTCGGCGGCGGCGAAATAGCGCAAGGATTCCATTTCCGGGTTGTACAGGTTGATACTGAACCGATCAAAGGCAAAGATGCGGCTGATTTCCACGGCCAGACGGTTAAACAGGCCGGAGCGCGTGGTCTCTTTGACGATGGCGTTGTTGATTTCAAGCAGCAGTTTGTATTTCGTGGCGGCGTCCCAGGTCATCGCAGGCTTCCTTTGCCCAATATTGGGCAGAATTTCGGTTTCATTCTTCTTGGTTTCCTGTTTCCTGGGCTTTTTTTATCCCATTATTTTGTCTCGAACGACTTCGTGTATGGGTTTTCGAATCAAAAACGCCATCAAAAAGAATGTACAAGGGGAAAAGACAGGGTGTCAAGCTCAATATTCGGCGATGTGCCGAATATTGAGCGGTTTTCCGGAGGCGGAAAACTGGCGAAAACAGATTCATCATCGCTTGTCGATGAAAATATAACCGCCCGAAGTCTTCATGGAATTCATGACATGAGAAATAATGAAATGATAACAATGCGTTGATTTAGATCCTGAAAAACCGGTCCGCAAGATCGGTCTTTTTTGAATTTCAACTTTTCATTCCGGCACGGTTATTGCTGCTTTTGCGGGTAAGAAGACACGCCTTGTGGAGCCCCCTGACCTGAAGGGCGGGGTTTGCGGGAAGCGTTCCGGTCAATCCAAAAGGAAAAGAGATGCCCGATATCGTGATCAGTGAATTCATGGACCAAGAGGCGGTGGACCGGACGGCCGTCGATTATGATGTCCATTACGATCCGGAGTTGGTGGAAAAAGAAGCGGAACTGAAGCGGCTTCTGTCCGATGCGCGCGCCCTGGTGGTGCGCGACCGGACGCAGGTGGACGCTGCACTCCTGGATGCCGCTCCCAAGCTTTGCGTGGTGGGGCGGTTGGGTGTGGGCCTGGACAACATCGATACGGCGGAATGTGAAAAACGGGGGATCACGGTCTGCCCCGCCACGGGCGCCAACGACGATTCCGTGGCCGAATGGGTGATCACCGCGGTGATGACCCTGCTGCGGGGCGCCTTTGTGTTTTGCTCTGAGAGCCGGATGGCATATTCGACCCATGATTTGTTTTAAAAAACCGCCAAATTGCACAATTAAGGAGGAGTTCAATGATTCAATTCTTGGTTCATGAAAAAGCCGATACGGTCGGCGTGGCTACGGTGGACATCAAGGCCGGAGAGATGGCCAAGGGGTTGTATATGGATACCCAGGACCCCGTGGAAGTCAAGGCCCTCCAGGATATCCCCCTGGGGCACAAGATCGCATTGGCGGATCATGCCGCCGGCGGTGGTGTCATTAAATACGGTGAGGACATCGGCAAGGTCGTCCAGGATATCCGGCCGGGCGAACATGTCCACACTCACAACCTCAAGACGAGAAGGTGGTAATCATGAGCAGCTTAGGCACAGTATGGGGATATCGGCGGGAAAACAGCCGGATCGGCATTCGGAATCATGTGGTGATTTTGCCCCTGGACGATCTTTCCAATTCGGCATGTGAAAAGGTGGCGTACAATGTCAAGGGATGCAAGGCAATCCCCCACGCGTACGGCCGCTTGCAATTCGGCAAAGACCTTCAACTCTTTTTTCGGACCCTCATCGGCACCGGTGCCAATCCGAATGTGGCTGCAGTGGTGGTGATCGGTATCGAACCCGAGTGGACCAACATCATCGTGGACGGTATCGCCGAGACGGGAAAACCGGTGGCCGGTTTTTCCATTGAGCGTTTCGGAGAGTTCAAGACGGTGGAAATGGCCTCCTGGAAGGCCTATGAGTTCATCCAGTGGGCCAGTGAGCAAAAACGGGAGGAAGTGGATCTGAAAGACGTCTGGGTGTCCACCAAGTGCGGGGAGTCCGACACCACCAGCGGATTGGCTTCCAACCCCACTGTGGGGAATGTCTTCGACAAACTGGTGGACGCAGGGGCCACCTGTTCCTTCGGGGAGACGTCCGAGATTACGGGCGGGGAACACTGGTGTAAAGCCCGGGCGGCCACTCCCGAAGTGGGGGAGGCATTCATGCGCATCTTCAATGCCTACCAGGAGATGATCGACCGCAACAAAACCGACGATCTTTCCGGAAGCCAGCCCACCAAAGGCAATATCCGGGGGGGCCTGACCACCATCGAGGAAAAGGCCCTGGGCAACCTGCAAAAGATCGGCAAAAAATGCCGGTACGTGGGCTGCCTCGACAAGTCGGAAGCCCCCACCGGAGCGGGCCTGTGGTTCATGGACACGTCCTCGGCCGCGGCCGAAGCCGTGACCTTATGGGCCGCCGCCGGGTTCGTGGCACATCTGTTTCCCACCGGCCAGGGCAATATCATCGGCAACCCCATCGAACCGGTCATCAAACTCTCGGCCAACCCGCTGACCTGTTCCACCATGAAGGAACACATCGATTATGACTGCTCGGCCATTCTACGCGGCGAAATGACCCTGGATCAATCGGGGGACGGCCTGCTGGAACTGTTGAAGAGGGTGTGCAACGGCCGCCTCACCGCCCAGGAGATCCTGGGACACGAAGAGTTTGTGCTAACCAAGCTTTATGAAAGCGCATAAGAGAACTAGAGAAATGCAGCAGTCCTCCAAAAAAGCACCGATCGCCGGCAAGGGGATCTTACGGATATCGCTTCTCCTGTTTTCGTTTTTCTTTGCGAATATCCTTGTTGGAAAAGCGAACGTCTCTTTCCACTGGGGGCTGCCGCACTTGGGCAGTTTGGCTGAATTTCTGTTGCTCGGAGCGGCTTCCACCACGTTCATTTGGTCGGCGTTGAGACGGGAAGCTGCAGAGAAAGATGTCACCAACACAACTTCAAAGGAGGCGTAACATGAAAGATTTGACGGATGAAAAACGAAATTTGAAATCAGCAGAGAGGCGTCGTTTTTTGGAATTAAGCACGAAATTCGGTTTTACAGCTGCAACGGTAGCGCTTTTTAGTGGTGTGATTCATTCCCCGGAAGCCTCTGCCCAAGTTGTCAAAGAAGAAAACGAGCGTCAAAAAGCAGCCAAATATACCATGAACCTTGCCACTGCATATATCTTGGGCGCTTCCCGAAGCTATCCCATCATGCAGTTGGATATGAAGGAGAATGTTCAAAACACAACAAATGGTGAAATTTATGTAAAATTGGCTCCCGGTGGTCAGCTGGGTGCGGGGAGTGCCCTCGCCCAGAAAGTTCAGGCCGGCACGATTCAAGCCGCGCAACATTCAATTTCCAATTTTGCTCCTTTTGCGCCGGTGGTGGATTTGATCAATATACCGTATTGGTGTGGTGAAAACCAACGATTCATCAACTTGGTCACCTCCGATGCCTGGAAGCAGGAAGTCAATCCGAAGGTGGCAGAAAGAGGATTCAAAATTCTCTGGTATGTCTGTATCGACCCCCGGGTTGTCGCCATACGTAAGGGCATGAAGGGCCCGATAAAAACCCCAGAACAGATGAAGGGCGTTAAATTCCGCGTGCCCGGCTCAAAGATCCTCGCCCAATTCTATCAGCTCTTGGGTGCCAATCCGACCCCGGTCGCCTGGGGTGAGACATCGAGTGCGATCAAGCAGGGAGTCGCAGATGCCTTGGATCCATCCGTAGAGGCGCTCTTTGTCTTTGGTTTTAAAGATATTTTGAGTTGGGTGACCTTCAACGGAGCGGTACCGGACAGCCAAGTTTATTCCTGCAATCTGGAATGGTTCAATAGTCTTCCTAGGAAGGTGCAGGAGGCAATTGAATTTGCCAGCGAAATCACCATGCGCCAAAACCTGGCAAAGGTACCGGCCGCCCGTGCTTACTCCATGGCGGAGCTGAGCAAATCGGGCGTGCAGTTTTACGTTCCCACAGAAGATGAAAAGAAATTGTGGGTAGAAGCAGCTGGTGCCCAGTTGCCGGCGTGGGATTCTTTTAAGATTGAATTGGCCGGAGATCTGAAAACCTTTGATAAACTTCAAGAAGCGGCCAACACCAAGAGCCCGTACTACGTCCATGACGTATAAATGACTCCCTCAATCAGGTGTCGTAAGCACCTTTAACGCTTACGACACCTGCAAACGGCCCTATAGAGGAAAACTGCTTCATGTCCGCAAACACCTTTTTCCGAAGACTGGATGCGCACGGTGAACGCTGGTTGCTGTTACCCCTTTATGCGCTTATCGTCATCACCATTTTTGTGGAGGTATTTCGCCGCTTCGTGTTGAGTTATTCCTCTATCTGGGCCGAGGAAATCGCTCGTTATGCTTTCATTTACGTATCTTGGATCGGTGCTTCGGCCGCCATCAAGGAACGGGCGCATATCCGCATTGATGTCATATTGCCCTTCGTCGGCGAACGCATCCGGGGTGTGTTGATGATACTCGGTGATGTTGTAACCATCGTTTTGGCGATTGTGGCGTTTTGGTGGTCCTTGGAGACGGTGCTCACCTCCATCAAGTTTGGTTCCGTCACCCATGGCCTTAGAATCAGTTTGGCCTGGTTTCTTGCCGCCGTGCCCTTGGGCTTTGCCATGATGCTTTTTCGCCTGATACAATCGATTGTCCGCGATGTCGGCGATATCCGCGCGGGGCGATCCATATATCGCGGCAAAAAATTATTCGATTAGGAGTCCACCGTGCTGCAGCACTATTTGATGCAACAACAGGATATCTATTTGGGGTGGCAATTTTTCGTTCCACTGGCGCTGATGATCGTTTTGATCCTGTTGGCAGTGCGCATATGGGTGGTGGTGGGAATTGGGGCATTGTCCATGCTGTATTTTTCGAAGGTGCTGCCCCTGACGCTATTAGGAGAAGCGCTTTTCGACGGAATCGATTCTTTCGCTCTCATTGCAGTACCGCTTTTTATTCTCACCGGTGATGTACTGGTGCGATCCGGGTTGTCATCCAAACTTTTGGATGTGGCCGAAGCCACCATGGGAGCGCGGCGCTCCGGATTGGGGACTTCAACCGTGTTGGGATGCGGTTTTTTTGCCTGCATCAGCGGTTCTGATGCAGCCGATGCCGCTGCCATCAGCCGGATCACCATTGATCGTCTCGTGGAAAAGGGTTATCCGCGGCCCTATGCCTGCGCCTTGGTCGCGGCGGGTGCATGTACCGGTATCTTGATACCTCCCTCCATCAGCTACATTATTATTGGTCTTGTGCTGGGCATTTCGGCATCAACGCTTTTTCTGGCGGCGGCGATTCCGGGCGTGATGATTCTAACATCCATTATGGTCACCAATGCGGTGATTAATCGGATTGCGGGTTATGAAAACTCCCTGGGGGGTTTTCATCTCACGTACTGGTTGAAAACCGTTTACGACGGCCGCTATGCATTGCTGATACCCTTTATCATCCTGGGAGGAATCTATTCGGGTGTTTTTACACCCACCGAAAGCGCTGCGGTGGCGGCACTGACCACGATTGTCATCGGTTTCTGGCAAAAAACCTTAAAACTGAGCGACATCCCCAAAATTCTTGAAACCTCGGCCAAAGTCAGCGGCGTGATCATTCCCATCATTGCCATGAGCCTTCCTCTAGCACAGACCCTCGCATCGCTTCAGGTCCCGCAGGCCTTTGTGGCATTTATGACATCCCTGACAAAGAATCCGTATCTGATCATTCTCATCATGATCCTGATTCTGATGATCGCCGGTTGTGTGATGGAGACCACCCCCAACATCGTCATACTGGCCCCTCTTTTGCTACCTTTGGCGCGGGAAATTGGAATGAACGATATCCATTTCTGCATCTTCATGATAACGGCACTGGGCATTGGATTTATCACCCCGCCGATGGGCCTTAATCTTTTCGTTGTTTCCGGAGTCACTCAGGTTCCGGTTGTGAGTATTTCCCGCTACGCGATTCCCTTTGTGCTCACAATGATCGTCGTTGTCATCATGCTGGGATACATCCCGGAATTTTCTCTCTGGCTGATAGAGTAAAACTTCAATTTGATGAAGGGCATGTCTTCGGTTCGAAATGCGCCGTTGCTCCCCGATTAAATGTCTCATCGATGACCTGAAATGTTTCTTCAAAAGAAAGGAGTGCGTTCATGAGTGTGCAATATTTAAAAAAAGCCGAAAAGACACCGGAAACAGACGAAGAATCCACACGCCAAACCGTCGTGGAAATGCTGCGCACCATAAAAGACGGTGGCGAGAAGGCGGTTCGCGACTATGCGGCCAAACTTGACCGGTGGACCGGGGACATCCTTGTGACACAAGAAGAGATCGATCGGGCCGCCGCCACCTTGGATGATCAGACCCGAAAGGACATCGAGTTCGCGCATGAGCAAGTGTACACATTTGCCGTGAAGCAGCGGGAGAGTATGCAAGAATTCCAGACCGAACTGTACCCGGGAGTCACTGTCGGACAACGGCTCATTCCGGTTAACGTGGCCGGCTGTTACGTTCCCGGGGGGCGCTTTGCGCATGCCGCGTCGGCCATCATGAGCATTGCCACGGCACGGGCCGCAGGTGTGCCTTTCGTCGTGGCCTGCTCACCCCCGCACCAGGGAAAAGGGATTCATCCGTCCATCCTCTACGCCATGAGCGTCTGCAAACCGGATGTCATTATGACCCTCGGCGGAGTGCAAGGCGTGGCGACATTGGCCTACGGCATATTCACCGGCAAACCCGCCGACATCCTTGTGGGTCCGGGTAACAAGTATGTGGCCGAGGCGAAACGCATCCTTTATGGCGAAGTGGGTATCGATGTCTTTGCAGGGCCTTCCGAAATATTGGTCATCGCGGACGATACCGCGGATCCTGAAATCGTCGCTGTGGATCTGGTGGGGCAGGCCGAACACGGCTTCGACTCTCCCGCTATCTTGATCACCACTTCCAAAGACCTGGCCGAAAAGGTGATAAAGCGGGTCCCGGAGTTGGCTGCAGACTTGCCGGATCCCACAGTGACAGAGTCGTCTTGGGCCAATTATGGTGAAGTTGTGCTGGTGAGCACACGGGAAGAGGCCGCAAAAATCACTGACGGATATGCACCCGAACACCTCGAGATTCATGCCGCGGATTTGGATTGGTGGTTGGCAACTCTCACCAATTACGGTTCGTTGTTCTTGGGGGAAGAAACAACCGTGGCTTACGGTGACAAGACTTCAGGGCCGAACCACATCCTCCCCACGAAAAAGGCCGCCCGATACAGCGGTGGATTGAGCGCAGGAAAATTCCTTAAAACAGTCACATGGCAGCGCCTCACCCGGGAAGCCAATCGTCAAATCGGAGCGGTATCGGCCAGAATTTCACGGCTCGAGGGAATGGAAGCCCATGCCCGCTCCTGTATCGCTCGCCTTGAAAAATATTTTCCCGGGGAGAAATTTGACAAAGGGGTATTGAAGCAATGAGCGTCATCAACGAATTGTTCGGATTGAAAGACCGGGTGGCCCTGGTGACCGGCGGCAGTTCCGGAATCGGTCGGGCCATGGCATTCCACCTTGCCCGGGCAGGTGCGGCTGTTGTTCATGCGGCGTTGCCCAAGGAGGCGGCGGCACTCAAGGATGCGGTAACCGAAATCGAAAACCTGGCGGGAAAAGCCGCCTACGTGACGTGTGACGTGAGCAATCTCGAAGAGCTTCCCGACATGGTCGCGCGTGCCGCTTCCTTTTTCGGCTCTCCAGACATTCTGGTCAATGCCGCCGGTGTCAACTTCAGGGAGCCGTGGGAAAAGGTGAGCCATGATTCATGGAACAAGACCCTTGCCATCAATTTGACGGCACCGTTTTTCCTGGCCCGGTTACTCATCCCATCCATGCGCGAGAAAGGATGGGGCAAAATCATTAACATCGGGTCCCTTCAGTCGGTGCGGGCCTTCCCCAACAGTGCGCCCTACGGCGCCTCGAAAGGCGGCGTGATGCAGCTGACGCGTGCCATGGCAGAAGCCTGGTCCAAGGATCAAAGCGGTATCACGTGCAATGCCATCGGGCCGGGTTTTTTCAAGACCGGCCTTACCGCCCCGTTGTTCGGCGATCAAAAGGTCATCGACGCCCTTGCCAGACAAACCATTATCGGCCGTAACGGGGATATGTCGGACCTGGCGGGATTGACGGTATTTCTTGCCTCCCGCGCATCGGACTACATCACCGGGCAGATGATCTTCCTGGATGGCGGGTGGTCAGCCAAATAGTCCGGGAAAAAAGGAACGAACACCCATGAAAGCACTTGTATATACGAAGCCGAATGAAGTGGTCTACCAGGACGCGCCGGATCCAACGCCGGGAGATGGCCAGTTGCTGGTAAAAGTGGCAGCCTCCGGCGTCTGCGGTTCCGACATGCACGCTTTTCACGGGCACGATCCACGCAGAGTCCCCCCGCTCATTCTGGGTCATGAGGTGTCGGGTACCATCGTGTCCGAAAGAAGACAGGGGGAGCGGGTGGTGATCAATCCACTCATGACCTGCGGGATTTGTGCTTATTGTGAGAGCGGCCGCACAAACCTCTGCCCTTCAAGGGAACTCATCGGAATGCGGATTCCGGGTGCTTACTGCGATTATGTGGTGATTTCCGAACAGAATTTGATTCCGATCCCTGATTCGTTGAATATGATAAAGGCGTCCCTTGCAGAACCGGCCGCCTGTGCGCTTCATTCACTAAACAAGGCACAAATGCTGTCTTCACGATCTCTTGCGGAGTCGCGCGCGTTGATTATCGGGGGGGGCGCCATCGGCATGCTCTCCGCGCTGCTGCTTACCCGTTACGGCTGCAGACACATCACGGTGGCCGAGACCAACCCGCTGCGGCGCCGGACCGTCGTCGATGCGGTGGGCTGCACCCTGCATGATCCATTGAACGACCCCGAGATTCCTGCCGATTCGTTCGATCTCGTGATTGACGCGGTGGGCGGCGGGATCACGCGTGCCATGGGATCGCGGGTGGTCGCTCCGGGAGGGGTGTTCGTCCACATCGGCCTCATGGATTCGAAAGAAGGCCTGGATATCAGGAAGATCACCCTGCAAGAAGTCTCTCTGGCCGGCATCTATACCTATACGCGCCAGGATTTCCGGGCCACTGTGGCGGCACTGGCCGACGGCATGTTTGGAAACCTCGAATGGGTGGAAACAAGGCCTCTCGCCGACGGCGCCCGTGCTTTCGAAGACCTTGACAAGGGAAGCATTCGCGCGGCCAAGCTCGTGCTGATCCCCTGAGATTGACGGGCCGCGCAACGCGGCATGTTGACCGGAGCGCCTTTTGCAAGCCGTTCCCTTCCTTGGCGCCGGCCTTTTCATTTGCCAGGTCCGGCAATACGCATTATAATATCCGCATACAACATCGCGGTGAATAAGGAGGGGGCATGGCCGCAAAAATCATCGCCATCGAAGAACAAAACGGACCTTTTCAGGCCGTGCTCCAGCGGACCCTCAGGATGATACCTGATCGGCAGCGGGAAGATAAAAACCTCCAGCGCCTCATCGCCTTTCGGCTGCGGCGGGACGGGGAGGCCCAAACCCAGGCCTATCTCATCCACAAGATTCGGGATATCATCCAATGCGGCTATGCCGGGAACTGGTACAATTATTTTAAAGGCGATGCCGGGGAAAAAGCGGGCAAATCCGTGGATCCAAACGGGTCCCCGCCGGATGTGGCCTGATGCACCGCAACGGCGGGCGCATTCCCCGCGGATTCTGCCTGACGGCGGTGCGTCGCGGGTTGGCGCGAAGCGGGCCCGCGCAGCCCTGCCGTCAGGCAGAAATCCCGCCTTGCGGGGCAGCGGATGAGCTTCAATCCACAGGTCAAAGAAAGGAAATGGAATTGAAATTTTTTATTGCCGAACAGAATATCGGTGGGGGCGCCACCCGGGAGGAGGCCGAACAGGTGATCGAACTGCTCCGGGAAAAAGGCTGGGACGTGGCGTACGGCATCGGGAAAAACGTGGCCACCGAAGTGTCGGAATTCGGGAAGGAAGAACAAATTCAGGACGCCTTTTCACAGGATTTCATGGCCTGCATCGCCCAGGTGGAAAGCGGGAACGCGTCCGGAAAAGCCGAATGAAAATCCGGGAGGACGCATGGATCCGGCGGTAAAAAAAGCGATCTTCGAGCGTGTGGCGTCGGAGCCCTTTGCCAGGACCTTGAATATCCGATTGGTGGCACTGGAGGAAGGGTTTTCCGCGGTGGAGATGGTCTTTGATCCCAAAAAGATGAACAATATCTACGGCCGCGCTCACGGCGGTGCTGTTTTCGCCCTCATTGACGAAGCGTTTCAAACCGTGGGCCAATGGGACGGAACCATCGGCGTGGCCCTCAATGTCAACGTGACCTATGTTTCCAGTCCCGCCCCGGGAACGCGGCTGCGGGCGGAAGCCCGCGAGGTGAGCCGGACCAAGAAAACCGCCGGCTATCAAATCATGGTGACGGATTCGGAAAAGGCGCTGGTGGCCACCTGCCAGGCCCTGCTGTATCGAACCGGAAAACCCATTCCCTTTCTGTAACCGCTTGATCGTCGCCATGCCCGAAACCGAATCCATCCGGGTCCCGGAAAGCGAAATTAAAAACCGGATCCGGTCCATCCAAAAAGAAATGGCCGCAGCTGGAATCGAAGGCCTCCTGGTCATCCAGCGGGTGGATCTGTTTTACTTTTCGGGCACATCCCAAAACGGTATTCTTTATATCCCGGTGAGTGGAGACCCCCTTTTGATGGTCAAGCGGTATTTTCCCCGGGCCAAAAGGGAATCGGCCGTCCGGGATACGGTGGAAATCGGCTCCGTAAAAGAACTGCCCCGCCGGATCCGGGATGCCTTCGGAAGCCTGCCGTCGGTGCTGGGGCTCGAACTGGATGTGCTTCCGGTGCGCGAATTCGAGTTTTTTAAAAAGTTGCTTTGCCCGAAACAGATCCAGGATGCATCCCCGATCATCCTGGACCTCAGGCGGATTAAATCGATTTGGGAAATCGGGCAGATGGAAAAGACCGCCGAGATGAGCCGAGTGACCTTTGAGTATATGCGCACCATGATTCGGCCGGGGATTTCCGAAATGGAATTTGCGGGCATGTATGAAACGTTCGCCCGGCGGCACGGTCATGCCGGGATGCTGCGGGATCGGAATTTTCAAGGCGGCGGCGCCTATCCGTGGCATGTCCTCAGCGGAGAAAGCTGGGGCATGCCGGGGGTCCTGGATGCGGCCGCCAGCGGGGAGGGGACCTCGGCGGCCTTTCCTTCCGGCGCGGGTAACCGGCGTCTGGAGAGGAACGAGCCCATCATGGTGGATTTCGGATCGGTGCGGCACGGGTATCATATGGACGAAACGCGCATGTTCGCCATCGGTTCCATGCCCGCCCAGGCCCGAAAGGCGTCCCGCGCCGCCATCGAGATCCATGATGCGGTCCTTGAGCGGGCAAGGCCCGGGGCGGTGACCGGGGATCTCTTCCGCTATTCGGTGGATCTGGCCGAAAAGCTGGGGTATGCGGACCAATACTTGGGCCCCCGGGGCCATCAGGTCCGGTTCATCGGGCATGGGATCGGCCTTGAGCTCATCGAGCCGCCGATCATCGCCCAGGGCAAAACGGATGTCCTGGAGCCGGGGATGACCTTTGCCCTGGAGCCCAAGATGGTCTTTCAGGGGGCCTTTGCCGCCGGCGTGGAAAGTGTTTTCCAGGTGACCGCCGCCGGATCCCGGCTCATCAGCACCGTACCGGTGGATATTTTTGTCTGCTGAAACAGCGGCGTTCCCGGCCGTTTTTCGGTATGAAGCCAGGATGTTGTTTGCAGTAAAAAGCAGCTCAATCCAAAACGATTCAAAAATGGTGATCAACGATGCATACGGAAAATTATCCCGGTAGGTTAAAATTCGAACAAGGCCCCATCCGGCCCCCCAACGAAGCCCGGAGCCTGTTGCTGCGGGTGACGCGGAATTGCCCCTGGAACCAGTGCCTCTTTTGTCCGGTGTACAAGGGCCGAAAATTTTCTTTGAGAAGCGTGGAAGAGATCCAGGCGGACATCCAGGCCGCCAAAGACATCGCCGACGATGTCAAAGCCCTTTCCTGGCGGATGGGCTACAGTGGTGAAGTGACTGACGCGGTGGTCAGTGCCGTCCTCAACAACGGGGGGTACAGCAGCAGTTACCGCAGCGTGGCCCTTTGGTTGTATTACGGCACCGGCGCCTGTTTCCTGCAGGATGCCGACAACCTGATCATGAAAACGCAAGACCTCGTGGACGTTTTGAAATTTTTACGGGAGCGTTTTCCCCAAATCACTCGAATCACCACCTATTCCCGGTCCAGAACCGTGATTCGAAAGTCGGTGGAGGCCTTGAAAAAGATCCGGGAAGCCGGTCTGAACCGGGTCCATATCGGGCTGGAAACAGGGTATGATCCCCTTTTGAAGCTGATGAAAAAAGGGGTGAGTGCGGCCCAGCACGCGGAGGCGGGAAGAAAGCTCATCGAGGCGGGAATGGAGCTGTCGGAATATGTGATGCCCGGGCTTGGCGGGCAGCAGATGTGGCGGGAGCACGCTGACGCCACCGCCCATGTGCTCAATCAAATCAACCCCCATTTCATCCGCCTGCGCAGCCTCCGGATCCCCCGGCATGTCCCGCTCCATAAGAAACTGGCCGACGGCACCTTCACCATGCAGACGGACGACGCGGTCGCCCGCGAGATCAAGCGCTTCATCGATGCCCTGGACGGCATCACCTCCACGGTGACGAGCGATCACATCATGAACCTCTTGGAAGAGGTTTCGGGAAAGCTCCCGGAGGACAAGGCAAAAATGCTGGACGTCATCACCCGGTACCAGGCCCTTTCGGAAGAGGACCGGTTGATTTACCGCATCGGCAGGAGGGGAGGCGCCTACCGGTCCACGGAGGACTTGCGGCAGGATCCGGTGACCTATCAAAAGCTGCGGAATTTAGTGGCCGAACTTCGTGCCAAGGAAGGGGATGGGGGTGTGGAAACCTTTATCACCGAGATGGTGGACCGCTATATTTAGGCCCCGTCTCTCCGTCATCCGCTGTTGGGCGACCGACCCTTGGATGCGTTGCGATCCGGGCTTTCACCTTGCCAACCGGATTTTCTTTTGATAATATTTTTTGCCGGGGTATTCCGGATCTCTTTGAAAAGAAGGCCATGCATCGGTTCCGATGATCACGGGTTTTTACTTGCCGGGAAAATCGGCGTCCCTGCTTGAGGGCGTCCTTTTCCGGCAAGGCAAGGCGTTTGTGCTCAGACCGCTTTCTCGACGCCGGCCTCGGCGGGCGTTAGAGGAATCGGTTCGGTCAGGGGTGAAACACACGAAAAAACCCAAAAAAAGGAGGAGGGGTCATGCGAAAGACAGTGTGCTTTTTCGTTTTGGCGCTGGCGGTATCGGTTTTCGCCGCCGGTCCGGCCGTTGCGGGAACCCTGGATGAGGTCAAGGCCAGGGGATACCTGATCGCCGGTGTCAACGGCGGGGTTTTCGGGTTCAGCATGCCCGATGACAAGGGGACCTGGAAGGGACTCGACGTGGATACGGCCAAGGCCATTGCCGCCGCCGTGTTCGGGGACGCCGAAAAGATCAAGTTCACGGCGCTTACCGCGGTGCAGCGTCTCCCTGCGCTGCAGTCCAAGGAGATCGACGTCCTGTGCCGGAACACCACCCAAACCCTTACCCGGGAAACCACCAACGGTCTGAACTTCGTTCATGTCAACTACTACGACGGCCAGGGCTTTTTGGTTCCGAAAAAACTGGGCGTGAAAAGCGCCAAAGAGCTCAAAGGGGCGACGGTCTGCGTTCTCCCGGGAACCACCACCGAATTGAATGCCGCGGACTTTTTCAGGAAAAACAACATGGAATGGAAGCCGGTGGTCATCGAACAGCCGGCGGAGCTGAACAAAGCCTTTTTTTCGGGTCGATGCGACTGCCTGACGTCCGACGCCTCCCAGTTGGCGGCCCACCGGTCGGTGGCGCCCAACCCGGACGACTATGTGTTGCTCCCAGAAATCATTTCAAAGGAACCCCTTGCCCCTGTGGTCCGCCACGGGGATGATCAGTGGTACGACATCGTGAACTGGTCGGTCATGGCGCTCATTCAAGCCGAAGAATTCGGGATTACCTCGGAAAACGTCGATGAAATGCTCAAGAGCAAGGATCCGGAGATCCAGCGCTTTCTCGGCGTGACGCCGGGGATGGGCAAGGCCCTGGGGCTCGATGAACGCTGGGCATACAATATCATCAAGCAGCTCGGAAACTACGGGGAGATCTTCGAGCGCAACGTGGGCGTCAATACGCCGCTGAAGCTGGAACGCGGGCTCAACGCCCTCTGGACGGAGGGTGGTTTGATGTATGCCGCGCCTTTCCGATAATCGACACGCCGACGGCATCCTGCCGGAACCTTTGACCGGAATGCTTCCCGCACGCCCCGCCTTTTAAGGCGGGGTCAAGGGAAGCTGTCTCAAAACAGGTGCTGACCTTACCGGGGAGCCCCGCCTTTCACGGCGGGGCTCCACAACGCTTTTCGAGTGTCCAGGATGGCGAACACGGGATCTTCAGAAAACGTCCCTTTCTGGTTCGACCCGAAAAAACGATCCATCGGGGCCCAGATCCTTGCATTGTGCATGGTGGGCCTTCTTTCCTGGTATCTCATCTCCAACGTCCTTTATAATCTCGAAAAACAAAGTATCGCCACCGGTTTCGGGTTTTTGGAAAAGGAATCTTCCTTTGAAATCGGGGAATCCCTGATCTCCTATTCCGCCGCCGACACGTACGCACGGGCCCTGGTGGTGGGGGCGTTGAATACGGTCAAGGTGGCCTTCATCGGGATCGTGCTGACCATTGTATTGGGGACCGTGATCGGCATCGCCCGGCTGTCCAAAAACTGGCTGGTATCCCGGCTTGCCGGCGCTTACATTGAAGTGATGCAGGACATTCCCGTCCTGCTCCAGCTCTTTTTCTGGTACGCCGTCTTTTATGAATCCCTGCCTTCCCCCCGCCTGGCCCTGAATCCTGTGCCGGGGGTGTTTTTATGCAATCGGGGCGTCATGCTCCCCGTTCCCGAATCTCATCCCGCGCATTTTTACATTCTGCTGGCCTTCGTTCTGGGCATTGTTTTGTCCGTTTACCTGAAACGTTGGGCCAAAAAGCGTCAGGAGGCTACGGGAAAACCCTTTCCGGTGATCAGTGTTTCTGCATTTATGGTGATCGGATTTCCCATCATGGTGTGGCTGGGGTTCGGAATGCCGGTGAAGATGGATGTACCCCGGCTCTCCGGATTCAATTTCGAAGGGGGGACCACCTTGAGCCCGGAATTCATGGCGCTCCTCATGGGGCTGGTACTCTACACCGCGGCCTTTGTGGCGGAGGTGGTCCGGGCGGGCATCCAGTCCGTGGGAAAAGGCCAGCGGGAAGCCGCCATGTCCATCGGCTTAAAAGGGGGACAGGTATTGACCCTGGTGATCCTGCCCCAGGCCTTGCGGGTCATCGTCCCCCCGTTGACCAGCCAAATGCTCAACCTCACCAAAAACAGCTCCCTGGCCGTGGCCATCGGGTATCCGGATTTTGTCTCCGTCGCCAACACCACCATCAACCAGACCGGCCAATCCATCGAAGGCGTGGCCTTGATCATGATCGTCTATCTTTTTTTCAGTTTGGCCACGTCCACCTTCATGAACTGGTACAACCGCCGCGTGGCGCTGGTGGAGCGCTGACAGGATGCCTTCCGCGATCCTCCAAAACCATGAAGCAGAGGTTCGACCGCCGGTGACCAGCGTCGGTGTGATCGGGTGGGTCAAGCAGAATCTTTTTGACGGGTGGTTCAACACCCTTCTCACCCTGGTGACCGTCTATTTCCTGTACCGGATCGTTCCCCCCTTTGTTCGATGGATGTTCATGGACAGCGTCTGGTTCGGTCCTGCTTCGGAATGCAACCGGAATCCGGGCGCATGCTGGTCCATTATCAGTTCCAATTTCCGCTTCATCCTCTTTGGATTTTACCCCTATGAACAGCAATGGCGGCCGCTTTTGGCCATGCTGATGCTCTTCGGGCTTCTGTATTACAGCCGAGACCGGCGGCGCTGGACCAAACGACTGGGGTATGCGTGGATCATCGGTCTTTCGGCCATGGGCTTTCTCATGAGAGGCGGGATCCTGGGGCTTTCCGACGTGGAGAGCAGCCAGTGGGGAGGGCTGCCCCTGACCCTTCTTTTATCCGTTTTCGGGCTCACGGCGGCCTATCCTTTAGGGATTTTCCTGGCGTTGGGGCGCCGGTCCAGGATGCCCATCATCAAGAGTCTGTCTGTTGTGTATATCGAGCTGATCCGGGGAGTTCCCCTCATCAGCCTCCTCTTCATGGGATCCATCATCTTTCCCCTTTTTCTGCCGGAAGGGATCACCATCAACAAGATTCTCCGGGCCCAGGTGGCCATCATCCTTTTCACTGCGGCCTATATCGCCGAGGTGGTGCGGGGCGGCCTGCAGGGCATCCCCCGGGGCCAGTACGAAGCGGCCGAATCCATCGGGTTGAATTACTATCTCACCATGCGCCTGGTGATCCTCCCCCAGGCCCTCAAGATCGTGATCCCGCCCACGGTGAGCATCCTGATTTCCGCCTTCAAGGACACGTCCCTGGTGGTGATCATCGCTTTGTTCGACCTGTTGAAGACGACCCAGTCGGTATTGTCCAACCCCGAATGGATGGGATTCAGCAAGGAAGCCTATATTTTTATCGCGCTTTTGTATTTTCTGGGATGTTTTTCCATGGCCAACTACAGCCGAAAACTGGAAAGGGAGCTCTCCAGGGATCAATAACCTCTTGAATCGCCGGGGCGGGTGGATTTTTTCCGCCGCATCCGGCTTGGGGAAACATGAAAAAGGAAATGGTGAACGAAACGACGGCCCCGCCGGAAGGCCGGCTCCCGGAAGAAGAGGCGATGATCGAGATCGTCGACATGCACAAATGGTTCGGCGATTTTCACGTCCTCAAGGGCGTCGATCTCACGGTGAAAAAGCAGGAGCGCATTGTCATCTGCGGCCCCTCCGGATCGGGGAAATCGACCCTGATCCGGTGCATCAACCGCCTTGAGGAACACCAGCGGGGCAGGATCGTCGTGGACGGCATCGAATTGACCAACAACCTCAAGAACATCGAGCGCGTCCGCCAGGAAGTGGGAATGGTCTTCCAGCACTTCAACCTGTTCCCGCATCTGACCATCCTGGAAAACCTCAGCCTGGGCCCCATCTACGTGCGTAAAACACCCCGGAAAGAGGCCGAAGAGTGGGCCATGCATTTCCTGGAAAAGGTCCATATCGCCGAACAGGCGCTCAAATATCCCGGACAGCTTTCCGGGGGCCAGCAGCAGCGGGTGGCCATTGCCCGGAGCTTGTGCATGAGCCCGAAGGTCATGCTCTTCGACGAACCCACGTCGGCCCTGGATCCGGAAATGATCAAGGAAGTTCTGGATGTCATGATCGACTTGGCCGGGGAAGGGATGACCATGATCGTGGTGACCCATGAAATGGGATTTGCCAAAAGCGTGGCCCACCGCGTCCTTTTCATGGATTTCGGGCGGATCGTGGAAGGCAATACACCCGAGGAATTTTTCAAAAACCCCGAACACGAACGGACAAAGCTGTTCTTGAGCCAGATCCTCCATTAACCTTTTTACGATCTTGTCCAAAATGACGCTGTGAAAAATTTTTGTCCCATCCAGGAAGCCCCGTGAAATCCAAAACATTCCGGATCAAGGCCGTTCTTTTTGATTTCGACGGGACCCTTACCCGCCCGGGCGCTTTGGATTTCCCGGCCATCAAAAGCGTCATGGGATGTCCTGTGGATCGGCCCCTGTTGGAATACATCGAAACCCTGCCCGGGGAACCGGAAAGAAAACACGCCCATCGGATGCTGGAAGCATTCGAGGCCCAAGCAGCAACCGAATCCGTTCCCAATGAAGGGGCCGAGGAAGTGATCCGCTTCCTTAAGGGCATGGATCTCAAAATCGGGATTCTCAGTCGAAACAGCCGGCGCTCCATCCTGCGCAGCCTGGAAAACTTCAAGGGGAGCGCCCCTTCGGATTTCGACGTGATCCTTACCAGAGAAGAAGCCGTCCCCCCCAAGCCGAGCCCCGAATCGGTCATTCTGGCGGCGCAAAGACTTTCCGTTTCGCCCGGGGAGATCCTCATGGTGGGGGATTTCATCTTTGACGTGGAAGCCGGGAATCGGGCCGGGACCTGGACGGTGTTGCTGAAAAACGGAGACCCCCCGGACCCTCATGATCCCCGGAGTGATTTCACCATTTCGTGCCTTACCGAGCTTTGCGCCGTCGCCCGGCTGGGAATCCCGCTGGCCCCCGGGAAACTCCCCAATGCCATGCTGGAGACCTTTCTCGAATTCCTTCCCCGGGAGGATCCCTCGGTGCTCCTGTATCCCGGTGTGGGGGAGGACGTGGCCGTGGTGGAGGGCTCCGGGAGGGATCATCTCGTGCTCAAGTCGGATCCCATTACCTTTGTCACGGAATCCCCGGGACGGTACGCGGTGGCGGTGAACGCCAACGACATCGCCGCCTCCGGAGCCGTTCCCCGGTGGTTCCTGACGACACTGCTGTTCCCCCCGGGCACCGTCCCATGGGAAATCCGGGAGGTGATGAAGGAACTGGCGGAAGCGGCCCGCGAATGCGGCATCGCTCTGGTGGGAGGACACACGGAGATCACCGACGCCGTCACCCGTCCCGTGGTGACCGGGATGATGACGGGAACCCTTTCCAGGGACCGGTTCAAGGATAAAAAAAACATGAAAACCGGGGATAAGATCCTGTTTACCAAATCCGTGGCGGTGGAAGGCACGTCCATCATCGCCCGGGAATTTCCGGATCGCCTCCGGGACATGGGAATGCCGGAGACCCGGGTGCAACAATGCCGGGACCTGATCTTTCAAATCAGTATTTTAAAAGAGGCCGCCATCGCTTCCGCGTATCGCGGGGTGCATGCCATGCACGATGTCACCGAAGGCGGATTGGCAACGGCGGTCCGGGAGTTGAGTATCGCCGGAGGCCGACGGCTTTGTATCGAAATGGATCGGATTCCCGTTTACCCGGAGACGGAAACCATCTGCCGGGCCATGGGATTGAACCCGCTGGGACTCATCGGCTCTGGAAGCCTGCTGATTGTTTGCAGCCCGGAAGATTGCAACGCACTGGAAAAAGCGCTTGCATCGGCCGGCATACCGGTGGCCTGCATCGGAGAGGTCATGTCAACCGGTTCGGGTGTGGATGCCCGAAAAGACGGGGTTTCGGTCCCCTGGCCGCACGTGGAAAGAGACGAACTCACGCGGCTTTAACGCAGGTCCGCCGGGGGGGAACAATAACGCCAATCCTCAGCCAAAGGAGAATGCCATGAAAAAAATCATTTCCACAGACAAGGCGGCGGCCGCCGTCGGCCCGTATTCCCAGGGCGTGGCCTACAGGGACTTGCTCTTTGTCTCCGGGCAGATCGCCATCGATCCGAAGACCGGGAATTTCATCGGCGGCGACATCGAAACCCAGACCGAACAGGTTTTGAAAAACCTGACGGCCGTCATCGAGGCGGCGGGATTGACGCTGCAGGATGTCTTGAAGTGCAGTTGTTTTCTGAAGAACATGGAGGATTTTCCCCGGTTCAACGCGGCGTATGCGGCCTATTTCGGAGAAAATCCGCCTGCCCGGGAAACCCTGGAAGTCTCCCGTCTTCCAAAAGATGCGGATGTGGAGATTTCGGCGATCTGCGGGACGTCAGCCGCCGAGTATTGAAGGGTTTTCTCGGCGCCTTACGCCTTGAGTTCCTTGAGCCGCTTCTTGGCCGTCTCCACCACGGAGGGGTCGGAGTCGTTTTCGACCACCCGCTTTAGAAGTTCCGGATTGCTTTCCTTCAAAACGGCTTTTTTCCGGACTTCCGGGTTGGAGTGGGCGATTTTTGGAAGAAACAGATCTTTGAAACCCATGGGGTCCTCCTTTCCTCTTTGATTTCGAACAGCCGGCGGTGACGCCGTAAAAGCGGGGAAAGGGCGGGGCTTAAAGGGAAAAAGCGAACACCGTGGCGTCACTGGAGCGTTTTATTTGCGGGAATCTCGGTAAAAAGGCGAACGCTTCGGAATTCCGGCCGGCCCCTCCCTGCCGCCGGTTCACCGAATCTATGCTACACAATCATCATAAAACAGGAGGTAATTTTGTCAAGGGAAAAAAACCCCGCTTTCGGAAGGCATATTTTGTGTCGAATCCCTGGATGCGTTTTTCAGGCGATTTTTTTCTTGACAATGGATTCGTTCCTCGGATACAAGACCATAATCCGTTAAAGGAAATTTATGATACATACTCATCGATCCTGGCAGCGCTTTTATTACTTTTATTTTAAAAGGAGTGGTCTGCCCATGGGTTGATGCATTGAACCTGTAAAAAAATAAAAGCCGTGGGTGGATGAAACGCCCCCACGGCTTTTTTTGTTTTTTGAACCGCAACAAATAAAGGACACGCAGGATGAAACCGACAGATGACCTGAGAGTGAGAGGCTACCGCCCCCTGATGCCCCCGAGCCTTTTGAAAAGGCGGATTCCCATCAGTGAACGGGCCGCCGAGTGCGTGACGGAAGGCCGCAAGACCATTGAGCGTATCCTGTGCAAACAGGACAAGCGGCTTTTGGTCATCGTGGGCCCATGCTCCATTCACGACGAAAAAGCGACCCTGGAGTACGCCAGGCGGCTTTGCGCCTTGAAAAAACGGGTGGAAGAAACACTTTTTTTGGTCATGCGGGTCTATTTCGAGAAGCCCCGGACCACGGTGGGGTGGAAGGGGTTTATCAACGATCCTGCACTGGACGGGACATGTGACATGTCGGAGGGGTTGCGCAGGGCCCGGCAGCTGCTCCTTTCCATCACCGAGATGGGGCTTGCCACGGCCACCGAGTTTTTGGATTCGATCACGGCCCAATTCATTGCGGATTTCATCTGCTGGGCCGCTGTGGGCGCGAGAACCATCGAATCCCAGATTCATCGGGAAATGGCCAGCGGGCTGTCCATGCCGGTGGGATTCAAAAACAGCACCGACGGGAACCTGGCGCCGGCCATCAACGCCATGCTGGCCGCCCGGACCCCCCAGGGTTTCCTGGGCATCGATCAGGAAGGGACCACCTGCGTGGTAAAAACCGCCGGAAATCCCTGGGGACATATTGTATTGCGGGGCGGAAAGCGTCCCAATTACGACCCCATCACCCTCGAAGAAGCCCGGCTCAAACTCATCGAAAAGGGTCTCCCCGAAGCCATCATGGTGGACTGTTCCCATGCCAACTCCATGAAAAAATACCAGGGTCAACCCGTGGTGTGGAAAAATGTCGTCACCCAGTATCAGTTGGGGAACGACGCCATCATCGGCCTCATGCTGGAAAGCAATTTGCAGGAAGGAAACCAGAAGTTCAACGGCAGTCGCGATACCCTCCGCTACGGCGTTTCCGTCACCGATGAATGCGTCTCCTGGGAAACCACGGAAACCCTCGTGGCGGACACCCATGCCCGGCTCAGCCGGGCTTCCATGGTCGCCTAACCATGCTGCCCGAAATTCAAATCAACGGATACCCGGGACTTTCCCGGATTTTTATCGGAGAATCCCTGGAGAATCTGGCTTCCCGTATTCCCTGTGACCGTTTCGTCATCCTTACGGATTCCACGGTTTACAACATTTACGGAAATCGGCTTCCGGAAGCGCCTGTGATTTCCATCGGCACCGGGGAAGCCGTCAAAACCCTGAACACCGCCGGCGATGTATACGCCCGCCTCATGGAACTGAAAATGGATCGTTCCGATTTTCTGGCGGCCGTGGGCGGGGGAATCGTCTGTGACATGGCGGGTTTTGTGGCGGCCACCTTCCTCAGGGGGATCCGGTTCGGGTTTGCCCCCACCACCCTCCTGGCCCAGGTGGATGCGGCCATCGGAGGGAAAAACGGGGTGAATTTCAACGGCTACAAGAACATGATCGGCACCATCCGCCAGCCGGAATTCGTCCTTTGCGATCCCCGGGTGCTCCGGACACTGCCACCAAAGGAATTCTCCTGCGGATTGGCCGAGATCGTCAAGCATGCCGTCATTGCCTCCCCATCTCTTGTGGACTTTATGGAGACCCACACCCGGGAAATCCTGGCCCGGGATCCATCGATCCTTGAGACGCTTATTTATGAATCCGCCGGAATCAAAGCGTCCATCGTGTCCGCGGACGAAAGGGAATCCGGGCAGCGGAGAAAACTCAATTTCGGGCATACCTTCGGGCACGCCGTGGAAGTCCTCACGGGGCTCCCCCACGGTCACGCCGTGAGCATCGGTATGGTCATGGCCGCCGAACTTTCCGTGCAAAAAGGATTGCTGAACCGGGCCGAGGCGCGTCGATTGATTCGGCTGCTTAAGGCACTGGAATTGCCCACGGCCGCGGATACGGCACCGGACCGGCTCTTTGACGCACTCGAAAAGGACAAGAAACGGGAAGGGGACGTGGTCCATTTCGTCTTTCTGGACCGCCTGGGAAACGCCCGGACCGAACCGGTTTCACTGGAAACGCTCAAAAAAGGGGTACAGGAGGTGAGTCCCGATGCATAAACCCCTCCCGTGGGGACCGGAGGCGCTTTTTCATTGCCGACAGGCCATCGATGCCGTTGACGAAACGATCCTGGATCTGGTCAACGCCCGTCTTAGGATCGCCCGCCGCATCGGAGAGATCAAGAAAGCACACGGGGAGGACATCGCGGATCCTGTCCGGGAAGAAGAAATCCTCCGGCGCCTGACGGACAAAAACCCGGGACCGTTAACAGAAAAGGACCTCGAGAGAATATTGGGCATCCTCATGGACGCTTCTCGAACCATCCAGGCGGAAGAAACATTTATCCCGGAGAAAGAGCCAACCCTGTCAATCCTGCGATTTCGTCCCCGGCTCCTGGATGCCGAAACCCGGCTTTTCGGCGTCATCGGAAATCCGGTGGGCCACAGCCTGAGTCCGGTCATGCATAACCGGGCTCTGGCGGCCACCGGGGTCAACGGCGCCTATCTGGCCTTTCCGGTCAGGGACCTGCCCGCGGCGATCCAGGGGCTGAAAAGCCTTGGGGCCGAAGGGATCAGCGTGACTCTTCCGTTCAAGGTGGCTGTTATGGAGCATTTGGACAGGATCCACGAATCCGCCGCCGCTGCAGGGGCGGTCAATACGATTGTAAACCGTGGGGGGGAATGGATGGGATACAACACGGACGGCGAGGCCGCCGTGACGGCACTGCGTGAAAAGACGCCCATAAACGGGAAAACCGCGGCCCTCATCGGCGCCGGAGGCGCGGCCCGGAGCATCGGCGCGGCCCTTGCGGCTGCCGGGGCCCGATTGATCATCTTCAACCGTTCCGTTGCTTCCGGAAGACGCCTGGCCCGCCGCCTGAATGCCGGGTTCAGGCCCCTTTCCGAATTTGACGGCAAGGGATGCCACATTCTGGTCAATGCCACGCCTGTGGGAATGTGGCCCCGGGTGGCCGCCACTCCTGTTCCGAAAGAAGCGATCCGGCCGGAGATGGTGGTCATGGATATCGTTTACCGGCCCCTTCGGACCCGTCTTCTCCGGGAAGCAAAAGCACAGGGGGCCCTTCCCGTCGACGGGGTTTCCATGTTCGTACACCAGGGCGCCCGGCAGTTTGAACTGTGGACCGGGAAAAAAGCACCCGTTTCTGAAATGCAACACGCCGTGAGGGAGGTACTTCTGGAAGGAGAACAAACGCCATGAAACCCATTGCGCCCCGCCTCTTAAAATCGGTCCGGGTGGCGGTGCCGGGCTCCAAGAGCCTGACCCACCGGGCGCTTCTCGCCGCCGGACTGGCCCGCGGGGTTTCCGTCATCGAAAACGGGCTGTCCTGCGAAGATACGCATCTGACCATGGACGCCCTGGGACGACTCGGTGTGGCCATCACGCCCGATGGAGAAAACCGGCTGCGCGTGACCGGATGCAACGGGTGCTTTCGCGGTTTTTCCGAAGCGCTTTATCTGGGAAACTCAGGGACCTCCCTCCGATTCCTGACCGCCCTTGTCGTCCTAGGCAAAGGGGCCTACCGGCTCACGGGAACCGAGCGCATGACCCGGCGCCCCTTACGGGAACTCATGGACGCCCTGAGACAACTGGGGGTTTCCATCCGATCTCTGAAAACCGACGGTTATCCCCCGGTGGAAATTTTCGCCGGGAACCCTTTAAAAACAACGGCGCGCGTGGATTGCACCAAAAGCAGCCAGTTTCTTTCGGGTCTGTTACTCATGGCCCCGTGCACCCCCGGCGGCATGGAGATTGAAGTCACCCGCGGGCCGGTTTCCCGGCCGTATGTGGATCTCACGCTGGACGTCATGGACGCCTTCGGCGTTGGTTTTCAACGCAACGGGTATGAACGATTCATTGTCCCGGGAGGTCAATCCTACCAGGGGCGTTCGTTCCGGGTGGAAGGGGATTGCTCCCAGGCCGGGTATTTCTGGGCTGCGGCGGCCGTTACAAGGGGGAGCGTCATGGTGACCGGCATTGATCCGGCTTCCCGGCAGGGGGATCTGCGACTGTTGGAACTGCTGGAACACATGGGATGCACGGTGACAAGAGAAACCGGCGGCATCCGCGTGACCGGCGGGTCTTTGCAGGCGCTTGAGGCGGATCTGTCGGACATGCCGGATGCGGTGCCGACCCTGGCGGTGACCGCGGCCTATGCCGCGGGAAAGACCCGCATCCGGGGTGTGCCCCATCTGAAAGGGAAAGAAAGCGACCGTATCGACGCGGTGGTGAAAAACCTTCGACGAATGGGAATCCGCGCGGAAGCACGCGAAGACGGATTAACCGTCCAGGGCGGCATTCCCCGCGGGGCGGTCATCGACCCCCGGAACGATCACCGGATCGCCATGAGCTTTGCCGTGGCCGGTTTGAACACCCCCGGGGTACAGATTGAAAACGAGGCGTGCGTGACCAAATCCTTTCCGGACTTCTGGGGAGTCTGGGACCGATTGAGTGGATCCTGAAGACAGGGAGAGGCGCCGCATGAATCTCTATCTGATCGGTTACCGCTGTTCGGGAAAAACGTGCATCGGAAAGCTGCTGGCCGAACGGCTGGGATGGGGTTTTGTCGACACCGACGACGGGGTGACGGCGGCAGCCCGGTGCAGTATCCGGGAATGGGTCGCCGCCTTTGGATGGCTGGGCTTCAGGCAACGGGAGCATGAAATCCTGAAAGGCATCGCTCAAAGGGATCGCCGGGTGGTGGCCACCGGCGGCGGAATCGTCCTTGATCAAAAAAATATTTCTCTGATGAAAAAAACCGGAAAAATCGTTTGGCTTCAAGCCGCACCCGAAACCCTCCGGCGCCGGATGACAACGGATCCGAAAAGTGCCGCCCAACGCCCGGCCCTGACTTCCAAAGGCCTATTGGAGGAAATCGAAACGGAACTCAACGCCCGAATCCCGTTGTATGTCGAGGCGTCGGATGTTTCGATTCCCACCGACAGGACGGCTGCGGCGGCGGCAGCGGATACCCTGGTGCGGTGGATGAAAGAGAAAGGGATGAGATGATGTCCAGTTCCTTTGGTACCCTGTTTCGAATCACGACCTTCGGAGAGTCCCACGGCCCGGGCATCGGCGGGGTCATTGACGGATGTCCGCCCGGAATCCCCCTTGAGGAAACGGATATCCAGCCTCAGCTCGACCGCCGGCGTCCGGGGCAGAGCACCCTCACCACCTCCCGGAACGAATCGGACCGGGTGCGGATCCTTTCCGGGGTGGAAGACGGAAAGACCCTGGGCACGCCCTTAACCCTGTACATGGACAACAAGGATGTGCGGCCGGCCGATTACCGGGGGTTTTCCCGGGTTCCCCGGCCCTCCCACGCCGATTTTACGTATCGGCTGAAATACGGCGTCCAGTCCAAAAGCGGGGGCGGGAGGGCCGGCGCCCGGGAGACGGCGGTCCGGGTGGCCGCCGGCGCCGTGGCGGAAAAGATTTTGTTTTCATTTTTTAAAACCCGAATCGTCGCCTGGGTCAGTGCCGTGGGGACCGTTTCATGGGATACGGCAAAACACGGCAGGATCACCCGCGCCCGGGTGGACCGGCATCCGGTGCGGTGTCCGGACGGCGTTCGGGCCGGGAAAATGGTCCGGGCCATCCAAGAGGCCCGGGACAAGGGGGATTCCCTGGGGGGCGTGATCACCTGTGTGTGCCGCAACGTCCCCGGCGGTCTCGGAGAGCCCGTCTTCGACAAGATGGAAGCCCGGCTGGCCCAGGCCATGCTCTCGGTTCCGGCGTGCAAGGGATTCGAGATCGGTTCCGGGTTTGCCGGGACACGGATGTTCGGCTCTGAACACAACGATGCCTTCATCCGAAGAGACGGCCGGCTGAAAACGAAAACCAACTTCAGCGGCGGCGTACAAGGGGGGATCACCAACGGAGAGCCGGTCTATTTCCGTGCCGCCTTCAAACCCACCGCCACCATCGCCCTCCCCCAGGAGACCGTGGATATGGACGGGAACCCCGTGACCCTGAAGGGAGCTGGCCGGCATGATCCCTGCGTGGTGCCCCGGGCGGTTCCCATCGTGGAAAGCATGGCGGCACTGGTCATTTTAGACATGGCCATGATGCAACGGGCACGGGGACGCGGATAAGCCTTGCGTAAAAGGATCGACATGGAACGGGCGGGAATTGAAAAAATCGGGATCATCGGTTTCGGCCGGTTCGGCCGATTTACAACGGAGCACCTGGCAAAGGATTTTACCGTCCGGGTTTGGGATGAAATCGATTCTGCGGCATCCATCCGCGAATCAGGGGCGATTCCCGTGGATTTTGTGGAAGTCTGCCGCCAGGACGCGGTCATCCCGGCGGTTCCCATATCCCGGCTGAAGCCTTTGCTCGAACGCATGGCGCCGCACCTGAAAAAAGACGCCCTGGTCATCGATGTCTGCTCCGTCAAGGTCCGTCCCGTGCGTTGGATGAAAGACATCCTCCCGGTCTCTGCATCCATTTTGGCGTGTCATCCCCTGTTCGGACCCGACAGTGCGGCGGCTTCCCTTAAAGGACACAAGATATTCCTTTATCCGGTGCGCATCGAAAAGCCGGTTTACCGGAAAATCAAAACCTACCTGAAAACGAAAGGGCTGCTGCTCGTGGAGTCCACTCCGGAAACCCATGACCGGCAAATCGCCTACAGTTTGTCCCTGACCCATTTCATCGGACGCGCCCTGTCCGCCTGCGGCGCGGCGCCGTTGGCCATGGATACCGAGGGATACAAACGCCTGCTCCATATTCTGCAGGTCGTGGAAAACGATACCTGGGAGCTTTTTCATGACATGCACCGGTACAACCCGTATGCCCATGAGATCCGCGGGGCGTTCATGGCCGCCGCCGCCCGAATCGCAGAGGAATTGAAATCATGAGAGTCGCGTTCCAGGGAATTCGGGGAGCCTACAGTGAAATGGCGCTGAAGATGCATTTCGGCGGCCATGCATTCCCGGTGAACTGCAAGGACTTCACGGAAGTATTTCGGGCCGTGGAAGAGGAAAAAACGGCGTTTGGCCTGATCCCGGCGGAGAATACCATTGCAGGAACCGTTGTGGAAAACTACGACCTGCTCCTGAGTCAAGGCGTCGTCATTGTATCGGAGGTCTATATGGATATCGCCCACATGCTTTTGGGGAAAAAAGGCGCGCGTATGACGGATATCACCCGCGTATTTTCACACCCCCATGCCCTCAATCAATGCAAAGCATTTCTGAAAAGAAACGGGATCCGGGCCGTCCCCGCATATGATACGGCGGGTGCGGCAAAAGAGATCTCCCGGCGGTCTTCGAAACGCTCGGGAGCCATTGCTTCCAGGCTCTGCGCGCGGATATACGACCTGAATATCCTGGAAGAAAACATCCAGTCGAATCAAACCAATATCACGCGGTTTCTCGTCATCGCAAAAAATCAAAAGCAAAAGACAAAAAAATATCGGGAAAAGACATCCCTTGCCTTTAAAACCCGGCACGCCCCCGGCGCCCTCGTGGATTGTCTGAAAATCTTCCAGGACCATTCTTTGAATCTCACCAAACTGGAATCCCGTCCCATCCCGGACAATCCCTGGGCGTATGTCTTTTACGCGGATGTGGAGGCCGGAGGGAATCCGGCGGCCGTGGATGCCGCCGTCCGGGTCCTGGTGAAAAGGGCATTATTCGTAAAAATTCTGGGAAGCTATCCCAAGGCGGAAAGGATGCGTCATGGAAAAGAAGCGCCATGAAAAGACCGCAGCAGCAAAAAACCCCAAAATCCTTGTGATCCACGGCCCCAATTTGAATCTTCTGGGAAAAAGGGAGCCCGCCCATTACGGGAAAAAGACCCTGGCCGCCGTCAACGCCGAACTGGAAAAAGACGGGCAACGCCTCGGCTTCCATGTGGAAACCTACCAGTCGAACCACGAAGGCGCCATTATCGATAAGATCCAGGAGGCGATTGGGACGTGTGCCGGGGTGATCATCAATCCGGCCGCCTTCACCCATACGAGTATCGCCATCCGGGACGCCTTGCTGAGCCTTGCCCTCCCCGTCGTGGAAGTGCATATTTCCAATATCTATAAACGGGAGCCGTTCCGGCACCGCTCCCTGATATCCGATGTGGTCACGGGGACCCTGTCCGGGTTCGGCACCGAGGGGTACCGGATGGCGCTTCGGGCCATGGCCGTGATGATCCCGGAAAACGGATGATGCTTTTTTGGGTCATTTTTCTTCTTGACAACGGGAAAGACTTTGGTTTACAAGTAATCTGGAAAGCATTGGAACCCATGAAGAAAAAAATTATTATTTCCCCATCTTTTTCAATCCAGAGCCGTAACTGGTGGTGGCAGGGCCGAAAATCCGGGCCTTGCCGGCGGGAGTCCTTTTGTATTTAAGATAAAAGGGTAAAAACCAAAGACAGATCAAAACCGTGGGCAGGCAAAGGCTCACGGTTTTGTTTTTTTAAAGAAAAGGACCGTGAGGAATCCACGGTCCTTTTTCTTTTTTAAGAAAAACGGAAGCAGGGAAAAAACCGCCATGATGATTTTAAGAGAATTCCCGGATCCAGGCACATTTTGTCAGATGGCCGCGCAGTTTCACGTAGTTCCCTTATGCATGGAAATCCTGTGCGATACCGAAACCCCCATTACGCTGCTGCATCGTTTCTACCGGAAAGAAAAACCGATCTTTCTCTTTGAAAGCGCGGACGGCGGGGAAAAATGGGGAAGATACAGCTTCCTGGGCGTATCGAGCCGGAGCCGGATCCGCATCTTTTCGGACCGGATCCAGATTGAAGAAAACGGATGCACCCGTCGGATCAAACATCAGGGGAATCCCCTGGAGACGATGCGGGCGTATATGAAACGCTTTCCACCGGCGCCGCTGTTTGAGGACATGCGGTTTTGGTGCGGGCTGGTGGGATATATCAATTACGAAGCGGTCTGTTTTTTCGAGAAAATTCCGAACCGGCTGGCCCAGGAACAAGCGCTTTTCCATTTCATCGTTCCGGATGCACTCGTCATCTTCGATAATCACCGGAAGACGATGACCGTCGTCATCCTGTATTTTTCCGAAAACGAAAAATCCTTTCCGGATTATGGAACCCTCAAAAAGCGCCTGTACGACCTGTGCGCATCGGTCTTGAGCCCTTCTTTACCCATCGGAAATGAAACACCCGATAAACCGGGTCGCCTGAAACCGATTCTTAAAAAAACCGCATTTCTCCAAAAGGTTCGAAAAGTCAAAACGCATATCCATGCCGGCGACGTCATCCAGGCGGTGATTTCCCAGCCGTTTGCCTGTTCCGATCCCCCGGACCCCCTGACCCTTTATCGCGCCCTTCGTTACGTCAATCCCTCTCCGTACCTTTTTTATCTGGACCTGGGAGACATGACGCTCATCGGCGCGTCTCCCGAGACGATGGTGCGCCTCGAAGAGGGAACAGCCCACCTGCGCCCCATCGCCGGAACGCGGCCCCGGGGGGTTCACGCTGCCGAAGACGATGCGTTGGGAGAAGCACTGCTTCAAGACGAAAAGGAGCGGGCGGAGCATATCATGCTGGTGGACCTGGGACGAAACGATCTGGGGCGCGTCGCTTCAACCGGGAGTGTTCGCGTCACGCGCCTTTTGCATGTGGAACGTTACAGCCACGTCATGCACCTGGTGTCCGATGTATCCTGTAAAATGGCTCCTGGAACCGATGCGTGGGACCTGTTAAGGGCGGTTTTTCCGGCAGGCACCCTGACCGGTGCGCCCAAGGTGCGGGCCATGGAGATCATCGATGAATTGGAGGGCGCCCCCCGGGGCCCTTATGGGGGCGCCGTGGGATACGTGTCTTTTTCGGGAAACATGGACCTTGCCATCACCATCCGGACCGCCCAGATTGAAAACAGGCGATTGATGCTCCGATCCGGTGCCGGGATTGTTGCGGATTCGGATCCGGAACGCGAATGGATGGAAACCGTTCACAAGGCCGAAGCCATGAACCAGGCGCTTCAATTGATTTACCGGGAAAAAAATGCATCCAAAGAGGATAGGGTCCGTGATCGCCGTCATCGATAACTACGATTCGTTCACCTACAACCTGGTGCAGTATTTCCGGCAACTCGTATCGGATATCCGGGTTTTCAGAAACGATACCGTTGCCGTCGAGACCCTGGCGAAGATGAAACCCCGCGCCCTCGTCATTTCTCCGGGACCCGGAAGTCCAAGCAAGGCCGGGGTTTCCCTGGACGTGATCGTCCGGTTCGCCGGAAAAATCCCGATCCTGGGGGTGTGTCTGGGGCACCAGGCCATTGCCCAAGCCTTCGGCGGGAAGGTGGTCCCGGCGGGGCGCCTGGTGCATGGAAAAACGTCTTTCATCCATCACGATCAAAAGACGTTGTTCCAGGGTCTGGCCCATCCCTTTGAAGCCACGCGGTACCATTCCCTGATTGTGGACTCCAAAAGCCTCCCGGAGTGTCTGTCAGTGAGCGCATGGACGTTAGAAGGGGAAATCATGGGGATCCGGCACCGCCGGTATTTCATCGAAGGCGTTCAATTTCACCCGGAATCGATTCTCACAAAGGGCGGATTCCGGTTGATCCAAAATTTTGTTCGGCAGATTTGAAGGTGTTTTTGAACTGCAACAGCGAGCGTTTTCCCCGCGGGGTCTGCCTGACAATGGTGCTTCGCGGGTTGGAGCGAAGCGGGCCCGCGCAGCCCTGCCGTCAGGCAGAAATTCCGCCCTGCGGAACAGCAGGGGGGTTTAAAAAGCAGCATCTAAAAACGGTTTGCAAAGGAGAAGAACATGAAAGCAGTGATCGCCAAACTCGTCAAAAACCAGGATCTAACGGCAGAAGAGATGGAACACGCCATGGAAGCCCTGATGACCGGAAACGCCACACCGGCTCAAATCGGGGCGTTCATGACCGCCATGCGGATCAAGGGGGAAACCGTGGAGGAAATCACGGCCGCCGCCCGGGTGATACGGGCCCATGCGACGCCGGTGAATGCCCGAAACCATTGCCCGAGTGTCAATATCGACCGGGATGAAATCAATGTCGAGGAAGAAACCATCCTGGACACCTGCGGCACCGGGGGCGACGGGACCCACACCTTCAATGTCTCCACCGCCACCGCCTTCGTGGTGGCCGGGGCAGGCGTAAAAGTGGCCAAGCATGGAAACCGGGCCGTCTCCAGCCGGTGCGGCAGCGCCGATGTCCTGGCCGGCCTGGGGGTCAACCTGGATGTCAATACGTCCGACGTGGAAACCTGCATCCACACCGTGGGTATCGGTTTTCTTTATGCGCCGTTATTCCACGGGGCCATGCGGTTCGTCGCCGCCCCGCGGCAGGAGATCGGTCTGAGAAGCCTCTTCAATTTACTGGGACCGCTGTGCAACCCTGCCGGCGCCAATGCCCAGGTGCTGGGGGTTTATGACATGGCCTTGACCGAAAAGATGGCCGCCGTTCTCCATCGACTGGGCACCCGGGCGGGATTCGTGGTGTGCGGGGAAGGGACCTTCGACGAAATCAGCATTTGTGGGCCCACGAAGATTTCCCGGTTGGAAGAAGGACACGTGACCACGTCTTTTATGGTGCCGGAAGACGTGGGAATGACCACCGCCCCCATCGAAACCATCCAGGGAGGGGATGCGGCGGAAAATGCGGCCATCATCCGGGCGATCCTGAACGGCGAAAACAGCGCCCGAAGGGACATGGTGCTTCTCAACGCCGGCGCCGCATTCATGGCGGCGGGCCTTGACAGGGATTTTCAAGGCGGCATCGACCGGGCAAGGGAATCCATCGATTCCGGGCGTGCATTACAAAAGCTCCGAAATCTCATCGCCTTCACGCGACAGTGCACGGCCTTTTGCAGAAAGTAGGCGCTTCGTGAATCCCCTGTTGGAACAGATTATGGAAACCACGAAAGAAGAGATCAAAGGAATCAAAAGAAGCATCCGCGGGAAGAACCGGCCGGAAGACCTCCCGGTGATCCGTGATTTTACCACGGCCGTTTCCCGGCCCGGGCAAATCCGTCTCATCGCGGAAATCAAGTACGCATCCCCGTCCGCGGGAGTGCTGTCCGAAAAGAAGGACGCTTTGAAAATCGCAGCGGCCTATGAAACCGCCGGCGCGGCCGCCGTCTCCCTGGTGACCGAAAAGCATTTTTTCAACGGGGATATCCGGGAGATTTCGCTTTTAAAGCAACGGATGCGGCTTCCGGTATTGCGCAAGGATTTCATCATGGATCCGGTGCAACTGGAGGAGTCCTTTCTGTACGGGGCCGATGCGGTGCTTTTCATTGCGCGGATCTTATCCCCGGTGCAGCTCCGGGAACTGATCTGTGCAGCCGATGGTCTCGGCCTGCACGTGCTCGTGGAGATTCACGACGAAACAGATCTTGAAAAGGCACTGGCCTGCGGTGCGACGCTCATCGGGATCAACAACCGGGACTTGAGCACCTTTCACGTGGATCCCGGTGTGACGGCCCGTCTTGCGCCCCGGATCCCTTCGCCCTGCGTCAGGGTGAGCGAAAGCGGCTTCCGGAGCGCTCAAGATATACAACGGCTCATCCCCCAGGATATTCAAGCCGTTTTGGTGGGCACGGCGCTCATGAAAAGCACCGATATCCTCGCCGCCGCCCGGTCTTTTGTAGAAGCCGGCAGGGGGTTGCCATGGTGAGGGTGAAGATCTGCGGGGTTACCCGCCTCGAGGATGCGCTGTGGGCCGCACGCTGCGGGGTTGATGCACTGGGGTTTGTTTTTGCGCAAAGCCCCCGGCGGATATCACCGGAATCCGCCAGAGGAATCATCGACAGCCTCCCGCCGTTTGTCTGCTCTGTGGGGGTGTTTGTCAATGAAGCGCTACACACCCTTGCGGATATCGCCGAATTCTGCAGTTTGCAGTGGATCCAGCTCCACGGCGAAGAACCCCCTGGATATTGTCATCGGCTTGGCTTGCCGGTGGTTAAAGCGTTTCAGATAAAAGACGCCGGAAGCCTTGAGTCGATTGCGTCTTACAAAGGCGCCGTCAAGGGAATCCTTTTGGATACGCATCATCCGGTGAAAAAAGGGGGAAGCGGCCGATGCTTTGATTGGCGCCTGGCCGTGGAAGCCAAAAAATTTGCATTGCCCGTCATCCTGTCCGGGGGGCTTTCGCCGGCGAATATCCGGAAAGCCCTTCAAATCGTAAGCCCCGATGCCGTGGATGTGAACAGCGGTGTGGAAAAATCCCCCGGGAAAAAAGACGCGGGGCTCGTGAAACGATTCATGCAAAACATCGCGCGGAGTAAAGAAGGAGTCCTTGAACGTGATACTGGAAGCGTATATCCGGAAACGTCTGAATAAAAAAAAGATCCTGGTGATGACGCATCTCGTCATGGGATACCCTTCATTTGAAGACGGTTACCGGATCATCGAGACGATGGTCCAAGCGGGTGTGGATATCATCGAACTGCAGTTGCCCAGTCCAAATCCCCATCTCGACGGCCCGGTCATCCGGAAAGCGAATCGGGTTGCGTTGAAAAAAGGGGCAACGGTTTCGGCATGCCTGGCCCTTGCCGGCGATATTGCAGAAAAGTGGGACATTCCCTTTTTGATCATGGGGTATGCCGATGATTTTTTAACCATCGGGATGCCGGAGGCGCTTACATCGTTTTCGAAAAAAAAGATAAAAGGGATCCTTGTGCCGGACTTACCGACAAGAAAAGAAAAACCATACGCCCAAACCGCGAAAGACGAGGGATTGTCGCCCATTTTCGTCGTTGCGCCCAAGACATCCTTTCGGCGCATGGCCCGCCTTTCGGCCATAGGAGATGGATTTATCTATTGCCAATCCCGCGACGGGGTAACCGGAAACAGGACCTTTTTCGGACCGGCGTTCGAAGAGTGCATTTCCAGGATCCGCAAGGCCACGCCCCTTCCTCTGGCCGTGGGGTTCGGTCTTCAAGGCCGGAAGGATGTCGAATATCTGACGGGAAAGGCCGACATCGCCGTCATCGGAACCCGGGGGGTCCGCATTTTCGAGAAAAACGGGCACTTGGGGCTCGACGCATTTCTCAGGGGACTTCGCTAAAATCGGCTGGGCTTTCCTCAAGCCGTGTTTCGGGGTGCGGCCTGCACTCTGAGCCTGACCTTCCTCCGAAGAAAAAGCCGAACCGTCGGACAATCGGCGGATCCACACATTGGCCTTCAGTGCCTTTCTGAATTATTGAGAACCGTGTTGCCATAAACGAATAGATGTTTATTATTGTACAACAAATTATAATAAAATATAGATCAATTCCCCTGTTGGAATATGAACCGCCGGACAAGCGGAAGTATATGTTGACGGTCGCGGGGCAATAGCACGGACCCTTCGGGACCGGAAGGGAACGCGGTAAAAAATTTTTTGCTGTGTAACCGGCTTCGGTTGAACGGATAGGACCAGGAGGCTTTTTTTGGAACGTCTGTTAAACATCAAGGAAGCGGCCGAATTTCTGAACGTTTCGGAAATGACGGTCCGGCGGTGGACAAATCAAGGTCTCTTGAACTGTTATCGTGTCGGCGCCAGGCGCGCAAGGCGGTTCAGTCCGCAGGATTTATTGGCTTGCCTCGAGGTCTCCCCGGAGAAGGTCGCCCCGGCGATGATCGACCTCGGCATCAAGGATGCGGCGGTTCCGGACGGTTCGCATATCACCCATCTGAGCATCGAGCACAACGAGGCACTGGAGACAGCGGCAGGGTTTGTCATCAACGGCCTGAAAAAAAACGACACGGTATGTATCGTCGCCCCCAAGGACAAAACAGAAAATCTCATGAACGCGTTGGGCCGAAACCATACAAACACGGAAAGATTTCTCGAAAGCGGCAGGCTGCACCTAAGCCGCGGGATGGATACGCCCCATCGCCAAATGGAATACCTTATGGAGTTGGCCTCCCAATCCGGCCGTGGCTTCCGGGTCTTCGGAGACATGACCTGGACCAAGGAAAAAGGGTGGCCGCCGGAAACCCTCGCGCGGTTCGAGGAAGCCGTCAATCAACCCCCCCGTCCCGGCGGCATGCTCCTGTTTTGCCAATACCCCCTTGGACGCTTCACCGGCACGGAGATTATGACGGCCATTGAAACGCACACTCACCATATTTACCGGGGGCGGATCCAGGAAAATCCGTACAATGGGAAGGTTATAACGAAAAGGCGAAAAAAATAATCCGCACCGCAGGAAGGGATGTCAGGTCGATTCCATGCATGCCGGGTTCAAGTGATTGTCTTTGCATGCACGTAACAGAAGAATTTTTAAAAAGGGGTTTTGGTGGAAAAACCCGAAGGGGGCATTATGATGACATTACAAGAGCAACTCCAGGCGATCAAAGCCAAGACCGCCGGTATGATCACCCCGGAGGTCGAGGCGGCTGTCAAGCAAGGATTTGAGGCGCTGCAGGAAAAAAAAGTATTGGAAAAGGCCCTCAATGCGGGCGATACCGCTCCGGCTTTTTCGCTGACCAATGCCAGGGGCGAGACAATCGATTCAAAGGCGCTTCTGTCTGAAGGGCCGCTGGTGATTCTTTTCTACCGTGGAAAATGGTGACCCTACTGCAATGCGGAGCTGGTAGCCCTGCGCGAAAGCTATCCCGACATTCAGTCGGCAGGAGGAGAATTGGTCGCCATTTCTCCTCAGCTTCAACGCTATTCCCAGGAACTTGTAAAGGAACGCCGGTTGCCTTTTGAAGTCCTCAGCGACCCGGGGAATCAGGTCGCCGACGCTTTCGGCGTCGCCTTTTCGATGCCGCAAAGCCTGCGCTGGGTTTACGAAGAAGTCTTTAAGATTAACCTGCCCGAATACAACGGGGATGACAGCTGGAGCCTGCCCATGCCCGCCCGGTTCATCGCAGATGGGCACGCGGTGATTCAGGATGCAGTGGTGAATCTCGATCATACGGTGCGTCCGGAACCCGCCTCGGCCATTGAAGTCTTGAAGCGTCTTCGAAAGTGAAACCGGCCGTTCCGGATCTTAACCCTTTTCAAATCGAGATGATGTAACGGAAGCGCATTGTGGCCTTAAAATTTTCGGAACTCAGGCGGTTGAGGGAAGACGCCCAACGGACGAAAAACTGGAAGCGTTGGGGGGCGTATCTTGCCGAGCGGCAGTGGGCCACCGTACGCGAAGATTACTCGCCCGACGGGGTCTGTTGGATGTATTTCCCCCATGACCATGCCCGGAGCCGGGCGTATCGATGGGGTGAAGACGGCCTTTTGGGTATCACCGACCGCCGGTGCCGGTTGTGCTTTGCATTGGCGCTGTGGAACGGAAAGGATCCGATCCTCAAGGAACGCTTGTTCGGCCTGACCGCCCTGGAAGGCAACCATGGCGAGGATGTCAAAGAGGCGTACTTCTACCTCGATTCAACACCCACCCATTCATATATGAAAGCCCGTTACCAGTACGGGCACGCGGCCTTTCCCTATACCGAACTGGTGGAGGAAAGCCGGCAACGGGGATTGAATGACCCCGAGTTCGAATTGGCGGACACCGGCATCTTTTCGGAAAACCGTTATTTTTCCATATCCGCCGAATACGCCAAGGCCGGTCCGGATGACCTGCTCATCCGGATCACCGCGAAAAACCACGGTCCGGAAACGGCCACTCTCCATCTCCTTCCGACCCTTTGGTTCAGAAACACGTGGTCCTGGGGATGTGTGTCCCAAGGCGGCCCATCGAAGCCGAATATCCGTCTTTTTAACAAGAACCGTTTTGAAATATACCACGAGACCTTGGGCGAATTTCACCTTGGTTTCGGGCCGGACCCCGAAGGGAAAGCGCCCCGGGCGCTGTTTACGGAAAACGAAACCAATATGCAGCGGCTCTTCGGCGTTTCCAATGCATCGCCGTTTGTAAAAGACGCTTTTCATTCCTATGTGATTGAAGGCCGATCCAGGGCCGTAAACCCGGAGATGTCCGGCACCAAGGCCGCGTTGCATTATGTATTGGAGCTGGAACCCGGCGGGGAACAACAGGTCCGCCTGCGGCTCGCCGGCGGTACCGCTGCGGAGACCGAATCCATGGATGCCGGGTTCGACCGCATGGTGTCTCAACGGATCCGGGAAGCCGATGCATTCTATGATCAGATACTGCCGAAACACCTGACGTCCGAATCCCGCAATGTGGCCCGCCAGGCATACGCCGGGCTGCTGTGGACCAAGCAGTTTTACCACTATATCGTCCGGGAATGGCTGGAAGGCGATCCGGGCATGCCGCCCCCGCCGCCGGCCCGCAGGCACGGCCGCAACCGCGATTGGAAACATTTTCACGGGCGGGACGTTCTGTCCGTTCCCGACAAGTGGGAGTATCCGTGGTTTGCCGCCTGGGACCTGGCGTTCCATATGCTTCCCTTTTCCCGCATCGATCCGCATTTCGCCAAGGAACAACTCATCCTGTTGCTGCGCGAGTGGTACCTGCATCCCAACGGACAGATCCCGGCCTATGAATTTGCGTTCGATGACGTCAATCCGCCGGTGCATGCCTGGGCGGTCTGGCGCACCTATAAAATCTGTGCGCCCAAAAACGCCCGGGACCGAAATTTTCTGGAACGCTGCTTTCAGAAGCTGGTCCTCAATTTTACCTGGTGGGTCAACCGAAAAGACGCGGGCGGCCGCAACCTTTTTTCAGGCGGCTTCCTCGGCCTGGACAATATCGGTGTTTTCGACCGGTCAAAACCGTTACCCTTCGGCAGGCACCTTCAGCAGGCCGATGGCACGGCCTGGATGGCCTTTTACTGTCTTTCCATGATGGCCATCGCCATGGAACTGGTGCATGACGGGAATCGGCTTCGGGTGGCCTACGGTGACATGGCATCGAAGTTTTTTGAACACTTTGTCCAGATTTGTGAGGCCATGAACTGCCTGGGCGGCGGCGGCTTGTGGGATGAGGAAGACGGCTTCTACTATGATCAAATCCAGGTCGACGGTGAATCGCCGATCCGGCTGAAGGTGCGCTCCATGGTGGGTCTGTTGCCGCTGATCGCCGTCACGGCCCTGGAAAAAGAGACCATCGACCGGTTGCCGGGATTTAAAAAACGGTTCGAGTGGTTCATGGAAAACCGCCCTGAACTGGCCCAGCACGTCTTCCGTGCTGAAACGGGGGTGAATCCGAACCACCGGCACTGGCTTCTGGCGATTCCTTCCAAGGAAAAGCTGATCCGTGTCCTGCGTTTCATGCTGGATGAAGATGAATTTCTCTCCCCGTACGGCATCCGCTCCCTGTCCAAGTGTCATGCCGATCATCCCTATGTTTTCAGGGCCGGCGGGCGGGAAATGCGGGTGGCCTACACTCCGGGAGAAAGCAACACCGGTCTTTTCGGCGGTAATTCCAACTGGCGCGGTCCCGTATGGTTTCCGGTCAATTATCTCATTATCGAAGCCCTGGAACGGTATCATCACCATTACGGGGACAGCCTTAAAGTCGAACTCCCCACGGGTTCGGGCAACTGGTGCAACCTGCAACAGGCGGCGGATGCAATATCCATGCGCCTGACACATCTTTTTCTCCCCGATGAAAACGGGCGAAGGCCCTGTTACGGTGATGATCCCCGCTTCTGTAACGCCCCGGATTGCAGGGACCTGGTGCTGTTTCACGAGTATTTTAACGGGGATACGGGAAAAGGCCTCGGCGCCGATCATCAAACCGGATGGACGGCCCTGGTGGTTCGTTGCCTGGAGAGTGTAAGCAACGCCCGCGAAGAACGACAAAGATGATCATAGGCGGACATGCAAAGATCGAACAACAGATTCACCAGGGAAGGCAGTCGTTGGGATCCATCTGCCGTGGACTGCCGGAGAATACAGGGCCGGTCCATAAGAAAGCAGGTTTAATGAAAAGAATCCTTGCCGCAGACATCGGGGGCACCAACAGCCGGTTTGCTTATTTCCGGATGGAACCGGAAGCAACGCTTTCGCTTGTGGACCGGTTGTGGCTGCCGACCGGGAAGGCGGAATCCTTCGCCCAGTTGCTGGCGCAATTGCGATCGAGCGACTTCCCCCTTGATCTCGGAGCGGCCGATATCACCGTCATCGCTGCTGCCTGTCCGGTGGAGCGCGGTGCCTACTGCGCCCCGCCCTATATCCCATGGGACATCGACCTGACAGGTAAAGGAGTCTCCGGCACAATGCTGCGAACGGTGTTGATCAACGATTTTGTCGCCCAAGCCTATGCCTGCCGGTCACCGGCAGGAGAAACCGCCCGCAGGATTCTTGCCGGAGAGACCGTTGTCGGCGGCGCCGTGGGCGTCCTGGGCGCCGGCACGGCCCTCGGCAAGGCCGTACTGGTGCCGCTGGCCGACGGCGGATTCCAGGCCCTGCCTTCCGAAGGAGGGCACGCGTATTTCCCGTTTCTTTCAGACCGCGAATTTGCATTTCAAAAGTTCTATCGGGAAAAGAGCGGCGTGCATCATATCACCGGCAACCTGGTCGTCTCGGGACGCGGTCTGAGCTACCTTCACTGGTTTTTGACCGGCCGAAAGGCAACCCCGGAAGAAGTGACCGCCCATGGTCTGAACCCTGCATCCGAAACCCTGGCCTGGGCGGCGAAATTCTACGGCCGGGTTTGCCGGGACTTTGCCCTCGACGTTCTGGCCCGGGGCGGGCTCTACATCGCCGGCGGCGTGGCGGCCCGGTCTCCCGGGATTTTAACCCATGACGATTTTCGTAAGGAGTTTGTGGATTCTCCGACTATGGGGCACATATTGTCGGAGATACCCGTCTACTTGATGGACGACCAGGACAGCGGCCTTTGGGGCGCGGCCTTTTACGGGCAGCAACTCCTGCGGAAGGGATAAGACATGAGGGCACAGGAAAAAAACAAAAAATGGCTCGGCAAGGCGGCCGTGGCCGGACTCATCGTACTGGGCATCCTTGCGTTCCGATATTTTGAACTGGGACAATATCTCTCTCTCGACTACATCAAGTCGTCCCAGGAACGGTTTCAATCGCTCTATCAATCGCACCGGTTTGCCGTGATCGCCGTTTACATGGGGATTTACATCGTGGTGACCGCCCTGTCGCTGCCCGGGGCCGCCGTGATGACCGTTGCCGGCGGAGGGCTGTTCGGATTGGCCGTGGGAACCGTGGCGGTTTCCTTTGCCAGCACCATCGGCGCCACCCTGGCCTGTTTCGTTTCCCGCTTTCTCCTGCGGGAATGGGTTCAAAACAAATTCGGCGACAAGCTGAAAGCGGTCAATGCCGGAATTGAAAAGGAAGGCGCTTTTTATCTGTTTTCCCTTCGCCTGGTGCCGGTGTTTCCGTTTTTCGTCATCAATCTGGTCATGGGACTCACCCGCATGCGGCTGTTCACCTTTTTCTGGGTATCACAAATCGGGATGCTTCCCGGTACCCTGGTTTATATCAATGCCGGTAAAGAGTTGGCCCAAATCGATTCCCTGTCCGGCATCCTCTCGCCGGGGGTGTTGATTTCCTTTGCATTGCTGGGTCTTTTTCCGATTACCGTCAAAAAGCTGCTGGCGCTTTACAAACGAAAAGTTAGAAAGACTCCGGAAAGCGCCGAGATAAAAAACATGAAAAGCCCCGACGGGTTGAAAGGCGAAACCCATGCCGGATGATGCATACCGCAGAAAACCACTGGCAGGACAGAGCGCCATTGTGACCGGATCGAGTTCCGGCATCGGCGCTGCTGCGCGATTTGCGGAAGAAATTCGACTTCACGGTGGAGCACATCGTGGCGCATGCCGAAGAACTTTTGGAAAATTTGAATGAAAGAATGACAGGCAGTTTGCGCCCGATTTTCTAAATTCTGTTTTCGAGACGATAACTCCAACAGGAGATGGTTATGACAAAACTACACGAACTCACGAAACATGGCCAGTCCATCTGGTACGATAACATCCGGCGGGCGTTGATCGATTCTGGCGAGTTGCAGGAGTTGATCGATGCCGGCGTGATGGGGGTCACCTCGAACCCGTCCATTTTCGAGAAAGCGATTGTGGGCAGTGCCGATTATGACGATGCCATCCAGGCGTTGGCCGCTGACGGCAAATCGGTTGAAGCAATCTACGAGGCGCTTGTCATTGAGGATATTCAGCGCACGGCCGATTTGTTGCAGCCCATCTACGAAGACACGAACGGTGTTGACGGCTATGTCAGCCTGGAAGTCAGCCCGGCGCTGGCGCACGACACCAAAGGCACGATTGCGGAAGCGAGGCGGCTTCATGCGGCACTAAACCGGCCCAACGTGATGATCAAGGTGCCGGCCACCCCGGCCGGTATCCCCGCCATCGAAGCGCTGATCGGCGAAGGCATCCACATCAACGTTACCCTGATCTTCGGGCTGAATACTTACGAAGCCGTGGCCGAGGCGTACATTGGGGGGCTGGAGAACCGGTCTGCCGGCGGCGGCGGCGTGAGCAACGTCGCATCGGTCGCATCCTTCTTTATCAGCCGCATCGATTCCGCTGTCGATACGGCGCTGGCGGAATTGAACAACGAGGCGCTGCAGGGGAAAATCGCCATTGCCAACGCGAAGATGGCCTTTGCACGCTCGCATGATATCTTCTCCGGCGATCGCTGGCGGAAACTGGCCGGCCAGGGGGCGCGTGTTCAGCGGTTACTCTGGGCCAGTACCGGCACTAAAAATCCAACCTATCCCGACACCCTCTATCTTGATGAATTAATCGGACAGGATACCGTGAATACGGTGCCGCCGGCCACGCTCAACGCTTTCTTCGATCATGGAACCATTGCCGCCACATTGGGTCAGGGGATCGACAAAGCCCAATCCCAATTGAAACAGCTCGCCGGTCTGGGAATCGATTTGGATGCGATCACGCAGACACTCCAGGATAATGGGGTGGCCGGGTTTGCCGAATCATTCGCGTCCTTGATGGCCGGCGTGGCTGCCAAGCGCGATCAACTGACGGCCGGTTGGCAAGCCATGAGCGTGAATTTAAATGATCATCAGCACACCGTGGAGGCGGCGTTGACTGAAATCCGGGACAACCGGATAATAAAACGCATCTGGCAACATGACCATACGGTGTGGCGCTCTGATCCGACCGAGATCACAAACCGGCTGGGCTGGTTGCACTCGCCCGAAATCATGCCGGAACATGTGGATCGCATCATGGGGCTGGTCGAGGCCGTACGCGGCGACGGCTATACACAAGTGCTCCTGCTGGGCATGGGCGGCTCCAGCCTCGCACCCGAGATGTTCGCCAACGTGTTCGGGGAATCCGCGGATGGCCTGCACCTTGCCATTCTCGACAGCACCGACCCGGACATGCTTCTGGACCGTGCCAGTGAGCTAAACCTATCGAAAACGCTCTTTATCGTGGCAACCAAATCGGGGGGTACGGCTGAAACGCTTTCGGCCTTCAAATACTTCTATAACCAACTGCTGAAGACGATGGATGAGGATGCAGCCGGCCGGCATTTCATCGCCATCACCGATCCCGGCAGCTCGCTGACAGACCTTGCTGGAAAATACAAGTTTCGTGATACGTTCTTAAATGACCCCAATATCGGGGGGCGCTATTCGGCGCTGTCGTTCTTCGGACTGGTGCCGGCGGCATTGGTCGGCGTCGACCTGAAAACTTTGCTGGAGCGGGCGCAGACGGCGGCCTGCAACGTGCAAAGCTGCAATTGCCCGGTGGATGGCGACAACGCTGGTGCGCGTCTGGGCGTGATCCTGGGTGAATTCGCCAAAGCCGGTCGCGATAAGGCGACGATCATGACCTCGCCGGCCATTGCCGGTTTTGGAGACTGGGTGGAACAATTGATTGCCGAAAGCACCGGCAAGGACGGAACCGGCATTCTGCCCGTAGTCGGCGAGGCACCCGGCCCCCCCGATGCTTACGGCAAGGATCGATTGTTCGTCCATATCCGCCTGGAAGATGACGACACCCACGATGCGGCTTTGTCTGCGCTGGAGAAAGCCGGTCATCCTTTGATCACATTGCGCTTGAAAGACGCGTACGACATCGGGGGGCAGTTGTTCCTGTGGGAGATGGCAACCGCGGTTGCCGGCGCCCGGTTGGGCATCCACCCCTTTGACCAGCCCAACGTCGAAGCCGCCAAGGTCCTCGCCCGCGAGATGGTGGCCGAATACATGGAAAAGGGAACCCTGCCGGCCGGAGAGACGGCGCCGCTTGCGGCCGATGCCCTGAACCCGTTTCTGGACCAGGCGAAGCCGGGCGACTATGTGTCCATCCATGCCTATGTTCGACCGACACCGGCTACGGATGCGGCATTGAACGATCTGCGGCTGCGGCTGCGAGACAAACTCAAGGTGGCGACGACCGTCGGCTATGGGCCCCGTTTCCTGCACTCCACAGGCCAGCTTCACAAGGGGGATGGCGGCAACGGATTGTTCATTCAGTTCACATCCGAGGCGATCCATGATGTACCCATTCCGGATGAAGCCGGCCGCCCGGAGGCGGCCATGACTTTCGGGATACTCAAAAACGCCCAGGCCCTGGGAGATGCCCAGGCGCTGAAAGACGCCGGGCGCCGCGTGATTCGTTTTCACCTGGGGAAAAACGTCCCTGCAGCCCTGAAGACGTTGAGCGAGGGGGTATGATGACCGGAACGCTTCCCGCAAGGGGGTTATTGAAAAGGCCGCTTTTTTTACGGAAAGAAATCCAACCGGTCGATGAGAGGTTAAGCAATGACGGTGAATGAAACCAGGCCCTTTACGATGGTCATCTTCGGCGCCTCCGGGGATCTGACCCGGCGCAAGCTGATTCCGGCGCTTTACAACAACTTCCGAAAAAAGCGCCTTCCCGAGGGATTCCGGATTGTGGGATTCGCCCGGCGGGACTGGAATGACGACACGCTCAAGGATCGGTTCGAAAGGGGCGTAAAGGAACACGGGAAGGGGTTTGACCCGACGGTATGGCAGGCCTTTGCCCGATCTTTTCGGTATTTCCGGGGGAATCTGGATGATCCGAAGGATTTCAATAAACTCGGCGCCATGCTGGAAAAACTGGAAGCATCTCCGGCGGATCGGCTGTATTATCTGGCCACGGCGCCGGATTTTTACGCGAGGGCCTGCGAAAACCTGGCTGCGGCCGGCATGACCCGTGAAACGGACGGCGGCCGCCGGGTCATCATCGAAAAGCCCTTCGGCCGGGATCTCGCGTCGGCCCGGGCGTTGAATGAACGGGTGCACGCGGCTTTTGCGGAACACCAGGTGTATCGTATCGACCACTACCTGGGAAAGGAAACGGCCCAGAACATCCTTTTTCTTCGTTTTGCCAACACCTTGTTCGAGCCGGTCTGGAACCGGCGTTACGTGTCCAATGTGCAGATCACGGTGGCGGAAACCGTGGACGTGGGGCGCCGGGCCGGCTACTACGACCAGGCCGGGGTGCTGCGCGACATGTTCCAGAATCATCTGATGCAGCTTTTGTCCCTGACGGCCATGGAACCCCCGGCCTCAATGGACGCCGATGCGATCCGCAATGAAAAGGTAAAAGTCCTCGGAACGGTGCGGCCCATCGCCCTCGAGGATACCGTGCGCGGCCAGTACGACGGTTACCGGGAGAGTGACGGCGTGGCCCCGGATTCACAAACCCCCACGTTCGCCGCGATCAAACTGTACATCGACAACTGGCGCTGGAAGGATGTGCCCTTTTACCTGCGATCCGGGAAGGCCATGCCGGCCAAGAGCAGCGCCATTGTTGTTGAATTCCAGCCGCCGCCGGACGTCATATTTCACCTGGGCCGAAAAGATTGTTTCACGCCCAACTTTCTTTCTATCTGTATCCAGCCGGACGAAGGGATCCATCTGCGCTTCGAGACCAAGGTCCCCGATACGGTGGCCGATTCCCGTTCGGTGAACATGAGCCATACATACCGGGAGGCGTTTCCCGGCGTCGCATTGCCCGACGCCTATGAGCGGCTTCTGGTGGATGCAATCAAGGGCGACGCGTCGCTGTTCGCCCGCAACGACGACATTGAGACGGCCTGGCACCTGATCGATCCGGTTGTTTCCGGATGGGAATCCGCCGCAAACGACCCGCCGTTGCATATCTATCCCAGGAACAGCTGGGGGCCCGACGCCGCTGATGCCCTGCTGGCCAGAGGCGGCCATGCGTGGCGGATGGGCTGCTGCGGGCTACCCTGCAGTTGATGGTTACTTGGAAGTATGAAAGAAAATGCAATCGAGGGGAATCACCATGCATGAAAAAGCGGATATCGGCGTGGTCGGGTTGGCGGTGATGGGAGAAAACCTGATCCTCAATATGGAAAGCAAGGGCCTTACGGTGGCCTGCTTCAACCGGACCACCCGCAAGGTCGACGCCTTTGTCAACGGCCGGGCCGCCGGAAAAAACATCATCGGCTGTCACACCATCGAAGCACTCGTGGGCGCCTTGAAACGGCCGCGCAAGGTCATGTGCATGATCCGGGCCGGAAAGGCCGTGGACGCGTTCATCGCTTCGGTCATGCCCTTTCTTGAAGCCGGGGATGTGATCATCGACGGGGGCAATTCCCACTTTACCGACACGATCCGGCGCACCCGAGAGGCGGAAAACCAAGGGCTGCTTTACGTGGGCGCCGGGATTTCCGGGGGCGAAGAAGGCGCATTGACGGGTCCTTCCATCATGCCGGGCGGATCGCCGGCGGCCTGGGAGATCGTTCGGCCGATTTTTCAAACCATCTGCGCCTTCACGGACGACGGGGAACCCTGCTGCGACTGGGTCGGCGAAGACGGGGCCGGCCATTTCGTGAAAATGGTGCACAACGGCATTGAATACGGGGACATGCAGCTGATCGGCGAAACCTACCACCTCATACGCGACGGTCTCGGGCTGTCCAATGACGAAATGGCGGCGGTGTTCGCCCGATGGAACCGGGGCGTACTCGATTCTTACCTGATTGAAATCACCCATCACATCCTGGAGCACCGGGATGAAAACGGCCGGGCGACCCTCGATCGGATTCTCGACGCCGCGGGGCAGAAGGGCACCGGCAAGTGGACGGCAATTTCGGCCCTGGATGCCGGGCAGCCCCTGTCGCTGATCGGCGAGGCGGTCTTTGCCCGGTTCCTGTCGGCCCTCAAGGACGAGCGGGCGGCGGCGTCTCGGCTGCTCAAGGGACCGCCGTTCGAATTCGACGGGGACGCGGCGGCGGTGATCGACGATCTCGAGCAGGCCTTGTATGCCTCCAAGATCATCTCCTATGCCCAGGGGTATCAGCTCATGCGCGCCGTGGCCGCGGAACAGGACTGGCACCTCAACTACGGCGGCATCGCGGGGATGTGGCGCAACGGCTGCATTATCCGGTCGGCCTTCCTCGACGATATCAAGGACGCCTTCGATGCAGATCCCGGCCTGGTCAATCTGATGCTCGCCCCTTTTTTTAAAGAGGCCATCGAAAATGCACAGGCGGGCTGGCGGCGCACGGCGGCGCTGGCGGTGCGGTTGGGGATCCCCACCCCGGCGATCAGCGCCGCCCTGGCCTATTATGACGGCTACCGCACGGAAAGGCTTCCCGCCAACCTGCTGCAGGCCCAGCGGGATTACTTCGGCGCGCACACCTATGAACGGATCGACAAGCCGCGGGGCCTGTTTTTCCACACCGATTGGACGGGTCACGGCGGCGCCACCGCATCGTCTGCTTATGAGGCATAGCAAAGGAGTTAAAGAACCCATGAAAATATCCATCAATGCACTCCCCAACCACCGTTTGTGGGCAATACGGATATTCGCGGCGCTCTTTTTTATGGCCGGCATCCCGAATGCGGCCGCATTCGACCGAACGGACGCAGACTATGATGCCGTCCTGAAACGGTTTGTCACCGGCGGCCGGGTGGACTACAAAGGCCTTAACGCCGACAGCAGTGCCCTGGATCCCTATCTGGACAGCATCGCCGATGTTTCGATGGCCTCATTCAATGCGTGGCCGGCATCGGAGCAGCTGGCGTTTTTGATCAATCTTTACAATGCGGCCACGCTGAAACTGATTCTCGACCACTATCCGATAACGAGCATCAAGAAGATCGGCAACTTCTTCAAGGGGCCGTGGGATCAGCCGGTGGTTCGGCTCTTCGGAAAAACCATCACACTGGACAACCTGGAACACGACATCATCCGCAAGGACTACAGCGAGCCGCGGATTCACCTGGCCCTGGTCTGTGCCGCCAAAGGGTGTCCGCCGCTGAGGAGCGAGGCCTATATCGCCGAAATGCTGGACGCGCAGCTCGATGACCAGTCCCGGGTCTTTCTGTCGAGTCCGGTGGGATTGCGCATCGACCGGGACAAAAAAACGGTCTATTTTTCTTCCATCTTTAAGTGGTACGGAAAAGATTTTATCGCCGGATTCTCGCCGCAGGCCGGATTTTCAGGCCTCGATGAAACCGAGCGCGCCGTGGCCCATTTTTGCAGCGGATATCTTTCCGCATCGGACGGCGACTACCTGAAAGCGGGCGGATATTCGGTCAAGTATCTGGATTACGACTGGTCCCTGAACGAAAAGTAAAAACCACCGGTGGCGCTAAATGCCCATGCGTCACAGAAAACGGACTTGTAAAAAGTCGAAATTGGGATGGCAAAGTAAAAAGTTCAGATGCAAGGCGCGCAAATTCTGAGGAATGAGGCGTACTTACAGGTACGCCGCAATGACGAAGAATGCCGCGCAACGCTGCAGGTGAGCTTTTTACGAAGCCATCAAAGAAGACAGGAGGCGAGGGATGCCCGATAATGAAAAAGACACAATGCTTGTCCGCCCGTGGGATACCCATAACCGACAGCTGGTGTCCCATGTCCATCCCCCGGACTGGGAGAATCCGAAACCCGCTTTCCGCTATAACCTGGTCGTCATCGGTGCAGGCACCGCCGGGCTGGTCTGCGCCGCAGGCGCGGCGGGCCTGGGGGCAAGAGTGGCCCTGATCGAGCGCCACCTGATGGGCGGGGACTGCCTGAACGTGGGCTGCGTGCCCTCCAAGGCCGTGATCCAGGCCGCCCGGGCCGCCGCCGCCGTGCGCGACGCCGGCGCGTTCGGCGTGCATGTCCCGGAGGGTGTGACCATCGATTTCGGTCAAGCCATGGAACGCATGCGCCGGCTGCGGGCCTCCATTGCGCCCCACGATTCGGTCAAGCGGTTCAGTGACCTGGGGATCGATGTGTTCATCGGTGAAGGCCGGTTTGTCGATGCCCACACGATGGAAGTCGCCGGCGAGCGCCTGACCTTCAAAAAAGCGGTCATTGCCACCGGCGCGCGGGCTGCGGCGCCGCCCATCCCGGGGCTTGACACCGTTCCTTATTTGACCAACGAGACCGTCTTCTCCCTCACCGAGCTGCCCAAGCGGCTGGCCGTCATCGGCGCCGGTCCCATCGGCTGCGAAATGGCCCAGGCCTTTGCGCGCTTCGGCGCGGACGTCTTTCTGGTGGAAACCATGCACGGCATTCTTCCCCGGGAGGACGCCGATGCTTCCGGCATCGTCTTGGAAGCCATGAAAAAAGACGGTGTGACGCTTTTGTGCTGCGGCAAGGCGCTGAAACTGGCCGCCGCTGACGGCGGCAGAGTCCGCCTCACCGTGGACTCCCACGGCAACGGCTACGATGAAGTGGTCGACCAATTGCTGGTGGCCGTGGGGCGTGCACCGAATGTGGAGAACCTGGGCCTGGAGCAGGCGGGGGTCGTCTTCAGCAAAAAAGGGGTTCAGGTCAACGATCGTTTGCAGACCACCCAGCCGCACATTTACGCGGCCGGGGATATCTGTTCACCCTACCAGTTCACCCATGCGGCGGATTTCATGGCGCGTATCGTCATCCGCAACGCCTTGTTCTTCGGCCGCGCCGGCGCCGGCGCCCTGACCATCCCCTGGTGCACCTACACGGAGCCGGAAATCGCCCATGTGGGGCTTTACGAAAAACAGGCGCAGGAGCAGGGTATCGAGATCGATACCTTCACGCGAAAATTGAGCGACGTCGACCGGGCGATCCTTGAAGGTCATACCAACGGATTCGTGCGCGTGCATGTGCGTAAAGGAACCGATAAAATCATCGGCGCCACCATCGTGGCGTCCAACGCCGGCGACATGATCTCGGAAATCACCCTGGCCATGACGCACAACCTGGGGCTCAAGCATATCGCCGATACCATTCATCCCTACCCGACCCAGGCGGAGGCCATCCGGCAAATCGGCGACGCCTACAACCGCACCCGATTGACGCCCTTCACCAAATCGCTTTTTTCGAAATTGATGGCCTGGCGGAGGTAATATCAAAAGTCGAAAATACCGTATTACGTATCACTGCCAAGGAGAAAGGAAACGGGACATGAACGAAATCTATTACGAACCGCGGGATTTGGAAGACTTTCCCAATATCACCGAGTACGCCTCGGAAGCGGGCACCAAATTTTTCGATTACTATAAAACGGCCACCAGCGCCGGAAAACTGACCGAACGCGAAAAAGCGTTGATCGCGCTGGCGGTGGCCACCGTAAGGCACTGCCCTTATTGCATCGATGCCTATACGAACAGATGTCTTTCGCTGGGTGTGGGCAATGATGAAATGATGGAGGCGGTTCACGTGGGCGCGGCCATGGTCGCCGGGGACACCTTGGCCCACGCCACCCAGATGCGCAAAATCATCAAGAAAAAGGAGATGTAACCGATGCACAGCGCGACGCAAAAAAATCCACCGGATCCGTTCATCGAGCGGCTGAACCATTGCGGGGCGTTTCCGTTGCGGGCCGCCGGCATCGATATCCTCCAGATGAATATCACCCGGCGGTGCAACCTGTCCTGCAAGCACTGCCATGTCCAGGCCGGCCCCCGGCGCACGGAGATGATGACCCGGGAAACGATGCGCTACTGTGTCCGGGCGGCGGAGTGTGAAGCGATTACAACCATCGACATCACCGGCGGGGCTCCCGAGCTGCATCCGGACCTGGAGTGGTTGATCGAATCCCTTGCCGTCCTGGGAAAGCGCTTGATCGTGCGCAGCAACCTGCTGGTGATGCTTGAACCGGACTGCCGGCGCTACATGGATGTGTTCGCCGCGCATAAGGTCGAACTCGTCGGGTCATTGCCCGATTATCACGCCGAAAGGACCGATCGACAGCGCGGATCCGGCGCCTTCGACGCGGTGATGGAAGCCATCCGCGCGTTGAACCAAAAAGGATTCGGTGATCCCGAAAGCGGCCTGTTGCTGCACCTCGTGCACAACCCGGTGGGTGCGTACCTGCCGGGGCCCCAACGCGCGCTGGAAGCGGAATATCGCCGCGTCCTGCAGGAAGTGCACGGCCTTCAGTTCAACACTCTTTTCTGCCTGGTCAACAGCCCCATCGGCCGGTATCGGGAGTATTTGAAGTGCAGCGGAAATCTGTCGGATTACATGCGTGCCCTGCAATGCGCCTTCAACCCCCGGACCGTGGACAACGTCATGTGCAAAACGACCCTTTCGGTGGGCTGGGACGGGCGGCTGTATGACTGCGATTTCAATCAGATGCTGAATCTGGTAGTGGACAACGGCGCCCCGGATCATATCAAGGATTTTGATTTCGTCCGTTTGGCGGAGCGTGAAATCGTGGTCCGCAGCCATTGTTTCGCGTGTACGGCCGGCGCCGGATCCTCCTGCCAGGGGGCGTTGGCGACGTGAACCGCGACTGCGAGCGCGCCCCCTGAAGGTTCTGCCTGCGGGGTAGCATCGGCAGAAAGAAAATAAAAATCAAAAGGTTTTTGGGTTAAACTTATGGAAAACAAAAATCATAAATATGCTCTTTGTGTGGAGAACAAAGACTGTAAGGATTTGGAAAAGCGCAAAATTTATCAGGTGCTGTCTGACGATGATGCTGAAAGGGAAGGTTATTTTCGAGTCGTCGATGAATCCGGAGAAGATTATCTTTATCCTCAGTCCTACTTTGTTCTCATCTCTTTGCCCAGAGAAGCAAAAGAGGCACTACAACTAGCGAAATAGGAATACATTTCGATCAATCGGGATTAACCGATCAATCAAAGCATGGTTGTTTCCTCCCGGCGCGTTGCTTCTGTTTTTTCCGTACGCACAATCAGCCTTTTTACGATTCCATTAACCAATAGCGCTGTAAGGATTTGTGCGTCAAGTCGACAAATGTGTCAAAAGAAAAGCGGATAAAAAGACAAAACGCTTTTCGACATTGCCGGCATGCCGGATGTTTTGAGGCATGAATCACACGAAACGATATCCATCATCTCAAGAGGAGGTTGCCATGAATACAAAACGAAGATTTCAAATCGCTCTGATCGCTGTGGCGAGTCTTTTTTTCTTCTCTTTAAGCGGGGCCGCCGGCAGCGGCCGGACAATCGTTCTCGAACCGACGGCGGAACACCCTGAAGCCAACGGAACCGTTGTCATCGACAAAAACCATATCAACCTTCAGGCCCGGGGCCTCAAACCCGACGCGGTGTACACCGTTTGGTTCGTGAAGATGAAACCCAAGAAAAGTGAAACAGGCGCCGGTTCGGCTCCGTACATGTTTCGAACAGATCCATGGGGCAACGGCAGCTACAGCGCGCCGCTGGACGAGACGCCTTTCGGGAAATGGGCGATGATCATGGTGGTGCAGCACCCCAATGGGGATCCGAAGGACATGAAGCACATGGTGGGAGCCTTGAAGGCAGGCCTGTAGCATTGATGCGGCGCCTGGATTCCGGTGCAAACCGGGGCAGGCGCCGTTTGCAAACCGGAAAAGGCATGGTGTCCGATTTCCAAAAGATCAGTATGACGGTCTTTTGAAATCGGCGTTTGAAAATTTAATTCGTTTTGGTATCCTGAAGCCTCTGCGTTTTCGAAATCGATTGAGAAAGGCTACCAAACAGCATGGATAGACCGCCGCAGCTCGATGCCGACGCATGGGTGGACCGATACGGTGACGCGCTTTTTCGTTTCGCCAGGGCCCGTGTCAAAGACAGGGCCGTTGCCGAGGATCTCGTCCAGGAAACGTTTCTGGCGGCGGTGCAGGCCAAGGCCCGGTACCGGGGGCAGTCTTCCGAAAAAACGTGGCTGTTCGGCATATTGAAACACAAGATCATTGATCATTATCGCAGCACGAAAAATATCGTGAACGTCCGGGACTTCATCGAGGATCCCGACCGCGTCGACGCCTTCTTCAACGCCAAGGGAGGCTGGCAGATGCGTCCGGCGCATTGGCGCGTGAATCCCGGCAAGGCCCATGAGACCAAAGAATTTCTCGATTATTTTTATCGCTGTCTGTCAGGGTTGCCCCGGCGGACGGCGGATGTGTTCGTTCACAGGGAGATTGACGGGTTGAGCACCGAAGAGATTTGCCGGCGTTTCGACATTACGGAAAACAACTGCTGGGTGATTTTATACCGCGCCCGCATGCTGCTGCGCAAGTGCCTGGAACGGATCGGTTACAATCCGCAGGTGCAAGGATCGGAAACATGAAACACTGGATGTTCCGCTGTCAGGAAGTTTCCCGAAAAGTATCTCAAATGATGGATACACCCTTACCGCTGCGCCAGCGCCTGGCGATTCGGATTCATCTCATGATGTGCCGTTACTGTATGCGGTTCTACCGGCAATTGAGGATACTCAGAAAAGTGAGTACCGCCGGGGATCTCGATCCGCCGGCCGGCAAAACGCCGGAGACGCTCTCTGAAGAAACCAAAACGCGCATCAAGGAAAAGCTCCGCCCGTTTCTTTAATCACTGTTGTTTTTTAGCCGGCCGAAAGTTCTTCCAGTTCCGCCGATGCCTCCTTTTTTCTGCGTTTTATCTTTATCGCAAAACCCGCCGCTGCATTTTCCGTGTAAGGAAAGGACCGTATAGAAGACAAACTGAACGGATACGTTTTTGACCCCACCATACCTGAGGAGGATGAGATGGAATTAAAACCGGTACGTTCCTTGTATATGTTTTGGGTTATCTTTTTTTCTATCATCTTTCTGCCGTTTCCGGCAGCGGGGCAGGTGGTTCGAGAGAAAGACAAGACTTATCTTGTCGATCTGACAAGTGAACGATGGGACATCTCCCAGGCCGTTTCCATCGGATATGATCCGTATCAATTTGAATTTGGAATCGGCCGCCATGCGTTTACGCCCTTAAGTGACACGGATTGGAGTTCCAAAAGCGAGGGGGTCCCGTCGAGAATGCGCGTTATCGGCGTTGCCGGAAACCAAGATGCCCACGCGTATTCAGTGGAAAAACTGCGGTACCACGAAACCGCCAACACCTTTCTCGGGGAACAGGCCATCGTCACCGGTTACTGACCGCTGGTCGGTTTGGCGGCTGTGTACAGTCGCGAAATTGACGGGAAAGCCCTCACGATTTCCCCCTCGGGATGGACGTATAAAAGAACCTTTGTACTGGTTGATAAAGAAACCGGCTCGATTTGGTACCCCCGAAAGGGGGGGGGTTAATGGGAATTCAGGGCGTGTATTTTAAAAAACGGCTTCCGGAGCTGACATCGACGGATAGGCATTGGTCAAAGTGGAAAAAAAGATACCCGGCAACCAAACTGATGAAATGACCGGAACGCTTCCCGCAAGCCTCGCCGTAAAAGGCGGGGTCGAGGGAAGCGATCTCAAAGGTACTTACCTTACCGGGGACCCCCACGGGCGGGGGCTCCACACGGCATTTTCCTTATCGGGACGCCCGCTGTTCAGGGCGGGAAGCCTCCACCCCTACTCGGAATCATCGTACCTGAACATTTTCTCCAGAGCAAATGGATCGTCGAAATGACGTTTTCCCACGAAGGCCACGGCGTGGCGACCCCACTGCCGCATGGCTCCAGGCGAAACAACGCCTGTGGACCAGAGGATGAAGCGTTCGAGTCTTTCGCTTCCAAAAGCAATGCTGTTTTCGTTGAACATGCTTCGGTGTCCCCCTCTTGAATCCGGGAGGCTGCGCAGCCGGTCATAATCCGCCAGTGAATAGACGACCGTTTCAGTCTGTGATTCACGATCCAAAGGATAGAGGTTCTGAACATAATGGGTGTGACTCTCCATGGCCACGTTCATCAATTCCGATGAATGGTTGACTTCGGGTGCTTTCAGAATCAAGGGGGGTTCGGCATAGTCGATTTTTTCTCGCGCCTCGAGCCTGCGAGCGGGATAGGCTTTGTAATAACACCCACAGTTGTGTATCGTCTCGTAAAGCAACGGTTCACCGTCTGTTCCCAGGGTCACCCGATAATTCACCCCGTCAAGTACTCCTCCATACAAATCGAATACGCCTTTTTTCGGCCGGGCGGGAAACCAAACGACGTAATTGATCTGGGTCAGTATATCTTTTCCAAAACGCGTAAAAGAAAGGCGTGTGTAAGTGACGGGTTGATAAGTGTTGACGTCAATCTGTTCGTTTTCGTTCCAAAACGGCGTTCCGATGCGATCATGGTCTGTGACGGTTTGGATTTCCCATGCCGGAGCGTACAGCCGGAAAAGGGCTTCCCGGGCCTCCGCAGAATACAGAGGAATTCCCAGAGCATCGCGCCGGGTCGATTCAAGGATTTGACGGATTGAAGGCAACGCATTGCTTTTTCCCGCCACGTATCGAATGGATTGCCCTCCTAGCGGAGGTTGCGTGGAAAAGGTGTTTTGTGCTTGGGCCTGCCAATTCGATACCCCGCATGAGACAAACCACCGGGCGAGAGGATAAAGACCGAAAACCCGCCTGAGCCATATATATTCACTGGGTGCCGAGGCCTTTTTTCGCAATGTTTTCCGACGGTTTTCGTCCCGGAAGTCGGCAATCCCCAACACCTTGCTGCAAGCAAGGACTTTACTGTAGATTCCATCTTTGTCATCCATCGAACCCCCGGCCACGTTGGCGGTGAGGGGCAGGTTGGTGATTTCATATTTGCGGGCATCCTGATCCAGTGACTGCATCCGATCCAGCCAGGCGGCGAATGCCGCCTCATCCTCAACCTCCTCGCGGAAAGAGGCCAAAAATCGATTGACGCGCAAGTACGGATAGCCCTTTATTCTGAAAGAACCCGCGTCTATTACATGCGCGTCCGCAACGGCTTGATCAAGAAACGAAAAGAAATCCGCACATGCTCCCGGGCGGCCGCTGTCGCCTACACGGTCGGAATGGGTTGGAACGGGTATGCGGGCACAACCGGCCAAAAAGAAAGAATAAAGGATGACCACAAATAAACGATGGGGTTTTGTTAGAAAAGATCGGGACATACCATAATCTTTCCCTTTAAAGGGTGATTTTTTGGGTTTCACCGAAACGGTTCTTGCAAGCCCGCCTTTCGAGGGGGGTGAAAGAAAGCCGTTTAAAATGAACGTTTTTCTTGCCGGGGGGACTTCACCGTTCCGGGCGGAGGCTTCCCTTCCCCGTTTCTCCAGAATAGCGGTTTTTAAGGTGTAATAAAATCTTTTTTTCCCAACGCGCCGTGTACAATAAGAAATCCTTCATCCCGCCGCCCCAGGGATACCTTGCCCAAATGTGAGCCCCCCAAAAGTCGAAATAGGCAACCTGTGTGACCTTTGTCCCGTCTTTCGTGGCTTCCACTTGAATCGTTCCGTAGTGAAATTTTTGTCCGCACTCTTTAGCGTTCGTTAACGAAAACTCCAGACGATGGGTCTTGGGGAACACCTTTGTTTGCCATCTGAAAAAGATGTCCGGCGCATTGGCGTATTTATCTTCGGTTAAAACGATGTTGCCGGTGCGCGATATGAACCGGTGTTCTCGAATGTATTTGTGATGCAACAGGAAGTCGTTGTCAAAATCTGTTTTGAACTTCCAGTATACACCAAGCGGCACCGGAACATGGTAAACAAGCTTATATGCTCTACCTCCGCGCGTCTCGGGTTCGAGATGGTAAATGGCCACCCTTTCGTTATTGGAACTGACGGGTTCCATTGTTCCTGCTGCCACTTTAAACATTGTTAAAAATAAAAGCGGCATGATCAGTAAAATTTTTATCCGATTCATCACGATCGCGCTTTCTTCCGGTCAAAGGTGCCTTGTTTTTTATCCATCGTCCGGGCGCGATTCCCATCGCACCTCCAGGGGTGACTCGGTCACGGGCCAGGTGCCTTTTTCCGCGTTTTTCCCCTGCCGGAAAACCAAGTAGCTGTATTTTCCGTAATGGGCCGCCTTCCGCGCCGCCAATGGACCCAGTTCCGGATGGACCGGTGTCAGGACCGCCACCACGCGTTCGGGGGAGCGGGGATCGGCAAGAACACCGAAAAAGGTGTCCGCGGGCTCGCGGTAGCGGCGGTCCCCCACGGCTGCCCCCTCGGGCGTGATGCGAAGCGGCGCGGGCGGCGCCGGGATGAGATTGCGGTTTCGGGGAAACCCGATAAAGACCCGGTGTCTGCTTCCCGTCTCCGTTTTGTGAAGGTCCTTTTCCTGGATGATTTCTATCCGGGAAAGCCCGAACGCGCGCACGAGCATACGCGCCGTGTCCATGCCGGGCTTCCCGGCGCCGTCGGCGATCACCACCGTTACGGCTTCGGCGCCCTTCAAGGCGTTGATCGTGGGCGGAATTTCTTTCGGGTGAAGCCTCCGGAACACGTCCGCGTCCGGATCCAGGCGTACGGCGGAAGGTTTTCCCGGCACGAGAATCGAGAAATCCATGTTGAGGTCATGCAGCGAAAGGGTCCGCTGCACCGGTCCGGCACCGGTTTCGATTTGCAGCATCACCGGCATGTCGAACGCCGGTGCGCTCTGGCGGACCTGTCCGGAAACCCGCCAGGCGGTCCCGGCCGGTTCCCGGGACACGTTTTCCAGTGTCAGGTTCGGGGCACCTTTTTTGAGGATCCACTGGGAAAAAAAACCTTCGAGCGTACAGCACGGGCCTTTTCCGGCGCGGCGTTCGAATACAGCGCGGAAGTCCTCCCACGACGCATATTGAAAACGCTTTTCCGAATACAGATCCTTAAGGGCTCCCCAAAAAACGGCCTCACCCAGTATCTTTCGGAGCATGTGAAAGACCATGGCCGATTTTTCATAACCGATGACCCGGGTTGCAGGGTCCACCCGGGCGGTGAACTGGGAAAGGGGGAAATCCATTTCCGGGGCGACGAGGACGGCGTAGTTTCGAAGCCATTGGAGCCGGAGCCGGCGGGCGGCTTCGGCCGATTCCCGCTCTTTGAACAGGTGGTCTGCCACGTAGGTCGTCAGCCCTTCGGCCCAGTTGCCCGCGGTATTGTCGATTTTCACGCCGTTTCCCCACCAGGAGTGGGCGATTTCGTGTCCGAGGGAGACGTTCACGATAAAGGGAAGCCGGAGCACCGTCCCTCCCATGACCGTGTAAGAGGGGAACCCGTAGCCCGTGGGGAAAAAGTTTTCCACCACGGCGAACTTCTCAAAAGGATAAGGGCCGAAAAGCCCCTCGTAGAGTTGAAGGTAGCGCGCTGTCGCCGCGATATATCGCTTCGAAAGCGGCTGGGTTTCCGGGAAAAAGTAGGTCGCCACCTGAATGCCGTTCGACGCGGCCTCCGTCACGATATACGGGCCGGCGCTGAGGGAGAGTCCCTCCGTGGCTCGATCCACCCTCCAAAAAGATCGTGTGCGTCCGTCCTGCGTCTTTGTGACCCCGGACCGTCCGGCCGTCACCGCGATCACGTTTTCCGGGGCGTCCACCGTGATGTCGAACCGGAAGCTTTCCGCCCGGCTCCGGGGGTACCACCCCGCGCCGGCGAGAAGAAAGGCCCCCTGGGGTCCCACGATGCCGGTGACGCCGTATCCCGGGTTCTCGGTGTTCACCGGCGTCTCCGGGAAGGGATCGTCGAAAACGGCGGAATACCGCACCGACACCCGGACGTGCCCGCCGTTCCCGGGCATCATCGGCACGGTCAACCGGCCTTCTAAGAATTGATGCGCCGCGGCGGTGCCGTTCACGGTCACCGCCGAGATGGAGGCCCGGGGAGACAACCGCAGCGTCAAGGGGTTTCCGTTCACCGCCGGCTTGAGGGTGATGTGGTCGACCCCGAAGAGGGTGTGCGTTTCCGGCTGGAGGCGGACGTAAAGTTCGTGGTGCACTGCGGCGCCGGTTACTGCCCCCGGTGAAAGGAAAACCAGAAGATAAAACACCAGCACCGGTAAAGCGCCGCGAAAGATGATATCTTTCATAAGAAGTGGTTTCAAAACCCCATCATCCGATGATTTTGAAACCACTTCTAAACAAAACCGGGATGGTTTTCAAGAATCGCTTCGCTATATGGGCAAAGAAAGAAACAGGGGCCATCTTTTCACCGTCGGCCTGATTTTAGGCAAGCATGGCCCAAAAGCGGGCGTCAAGACGGTGGCTTTATGCTTGCTTTTGAATCCGATTATGGTGTTCTATCTTTAAAAGGATGACGCGCATCCATCCCGGAAACGGGAACACTCTGAACGCCACCTTGATGCGGATAGACAGTAAAACATCATGACGACTTCCGAAACATTAAAAACCCGCGTCTCACGTCTTACCGGCTTTCTCGGCCTGCAGCGCAGCACTGTTGGTGTCCTGGTCATGGTGGTGCTGGTGGGCATGGGCGAACGCATGGCCGAGCGCTTTTTACCCATCTACATGCTCGCCCTGGGGGGCGGCGTGCTGGCCGTTGGATTGCTTCAGGCCATGGACAACCTGCTGTCGGCCCTTTACGCCTTCCCCGGCGGCTACCTTTCGGACCGCCTCGGGATCAAACGGTCGCTTTTGATCTTCAACCTGGTGGCCATGGCCGGGTTCGCCCTGGTGATCCTGGTGCCTGCCTGGCAGGCGGTGCTCCTCGGGGCGGTGCTCTTCATTTCCTGGTCGGCCATATCGCTTCCGGCCACCCTGAGCCTGATATATAAGGTGTTGCCCCAAAATAAGCGCACCATGGGGGTGAGCATGCACTCCCTGGTCCGGCGCATTCCCATGGCCTTGGGCCCTTTGCTGGGGGGTCTCTTCATTGGGATATGGGGGGAGCGGGACGGGGTGCGTCTGGCCTTCGGCGCCGCCCTGGTCATGGCCGTGGCCGCGCTGCTCTTTCAGCAGCGGATGATCGAAGACGATACGCCGGAGAAACGTCGACTATCCGATGCCTGCGTGCTTACCCCGGAAAAAAACCCGCTGAGACTGATGCGCCTGATGAACCCGGCCATGAAGAACCTTCTGGTCACCGATATCCTGGTGCGCTTTTGCGAGCAGATCCCCTATGCTTTCGTCGTGGTCTGGTGCATGAAGACCATCACGGATTCGGTATCGGCCGTGCAGTTCGGCCTGCTGACCACCATCGAAATGACCACGGCGGTACTCGTCTACATCCCTGTGGCCTATCTTGCGGATCGCAGCACCAAGAAACCCTTTGTGCTGATCACGTTTATGTTCTTCACCCTCTTTCCCTTGGTGCTATTGTTCAGCCGCAGCTTCGAGTGGCTGATCCTGGCCTTCATCCTGCGAGGGCTTAAGGAGTTCGGCGAGCCCACCCGAAAAGCCCTGATCATGGACCTGTCTCCGGATCACTGCAAGGCAGGCATGTTCGGCCTCTACTACTTGATTCGGGATGTCTTTGTGTCCATAGCTGCTTTCGGCGGCGCGTTTTTATGGCAAATCAGCCCGGAGACGAACCTCATCACCGCCTTCGTCTTCGGGATCATCGGCACGGCGGGATTCGCGATTTTCGGTCGCGACATCAAGGCGTAGAAAAGAAAAAGGCGGTTTTAAACGGCGAATCCCAAAAAGATAAACGGTTGGACGTGTTTTGTCCTAAAAATTCCTTTGAAATTCCTTTGCCGGCACAATTGCCGTAACTTCAAATCGGCAAAATCCTTACGGTGGAGATTCCCCGAGACTTGTTGGAACGAAGTGAACATCCCGGTTTGCGGGGCAGCGGTGAGGCTTCAATCAGACCCGGCTGAAAACGGAGCATGGCACAAATAAGGCACAAAATAGATAAAAATGCGCCCGTGGGACCCCCCGGACGCATTCGGCAATGATCGGATAATGATTTGAATTTGTTATTATTTATTTATTGGTCGGGGCGATTGGATTTGAACCAACGACCCCTTGAACCCCATTCAAGTGCGCTACCAGACTGCGCCACGCCCCGACCGTAATATATAAATTCTATCAATTGGCCGTTGCCCTGTCAAGAAGGGATGTGGTATCTCCGCATTATCTTTTTCGGAGAATTTATATCGGAGATACCCTCCGGGCATATTTTTTCACAGCAACAGGATGAAGGGATGAAGCCGGCGCCGCAAAAAAGCATCCTGCCTCAGCCGGTACCCCGGGGAGGAACCCTCGGCGTGGTGGCACCTTCGGGCCCTTTTGATCCGGCGCTTTTTAAAAAAGGACTGGCGGTGCTGGCCCGGATGGGGTTTCAAACGGTGATGCCCGAGGGGCTTTCAAAAAAAACCGGATATTTTGCCGGTACCGACGCCCACCGGGCCCATATCCTCCACGAGATGTTTTTCGATGGGTCGGTTGAGGGGATTATCTGCGCCCGGGGTGGATACGGTTCCATGCGGCTCCTGCCCTTGCTGGATTTTGACCGTATCCGGAAAACCCCCAAACCCTTGATCGGGTTCTCCGATGTCTCCGCGCTGTTGAACGCCCTTTACCTGAAATGCGGGCTGGTGACGTATCATGGCCCCGTGGTGACGACCCTCGCGGAGGCGACACCGAAGACCCGAAAATCCTTGAACGCGGCCTTGCAGGGATTCCAACCCCTCGAACTCGTTTTATCCCGGCCCCGGATGATGCGACCGGGAAAAGCAAAAGGAATCCTCATGGGCGGGAACCTGACCACTCTATGCCATCTGGTGGGAACCCCTTTTGCCCCGCAATACAAGGACGCCATCCTGCTTTTGGAAGACAAGGGGGAACCGTTGTACCGGATCGACCGGATGCTCACCCAGATGAAACTTTCCGGGTGCTTTAATGGAATCGCCGGGTTGATCCTGGGGGAGTTCGTGGACTGCGGGGATATGCGCGGCCTTTACCGGGTTTTCCGGGATTTTTTTTGGGAATATGAAATTCCGATCCTCGGTGGGTTCGAGATCGGTCACGGCAGGGGAAACCATACGGTTCCCATCGGTGTTCCGGTGGAGTTGGATACGCACCGGGGATCCCTTGTCTTCCAATGGCCGTGAACGCAGTCGGCGCACTCATGCGATCGGGAACGGCGGAAGGAGTCTTCCCCGGCGGGGTTCTCCTGGCGGGTGTCAAAGGAAAGATCGTTTACCACGAGGCAGTGGGATACGCGGATCTTTTTTCCCGCCGGAAGATGACGACCCAGACCCTTTTCGATTTGGCGTCCCTTACGAAGCCCCTTGCCACCGCCCTGGCGCTCTTCGCCCTTCACCAGGAAGGAAGGCTCGGCCTGGATCAGCCGGCGGCGGAGATTTTACCGGGTTTTCACAAGAAGGAAAAAAACCGGATCACCCTTCGGCATCTGCTGACCCACGAATCGGGCCTCCCGGTGTACCGCCCCTATTACCTGGCATTGTCCCGAATTCCTTTCCTGAAGCGGAAATCGCATCTAAGGGCCCTGTTGGCGGCGGAAACGCTCGAATCCCCTCCGGGGACACGCACCCTTTACAGCGACCCGGGGTTCATGCTTCTGGAATGGGTTGTGGAAGCGGTTTCCGGAAAGCCCCTAGATGTCTTTTTGGACACGACACTTTACACGGACGTGTTTTCTCCCGGTGAAAAGGGGCTTTTTTTTCCGGGAATCGCCCATGCCATCGTGCACGAATCCGTTGCCGCCACCGAATTTTGTCCCTGGAGAAACCGGGTGATGATCGGACAGGTGCATGATGAAAACGCCCATGTGGTGGGGGGGGTGGCAGGGCATTCCGGGCTTTTCGGAAGGGCCATGGATATCTGGAAACTTTTGGCGCGGCTCCTCGAGGCGTTTCACGGGCGTGACGCTGTGCCCCTTTTCTCCCGGGAATTGTTAAAAGCGGCCTTTTACCCTTCCGCACCGGGAAAAAGAGCCCTGGGTTTTGATACGCCTTCTCCGGAAGGGCCGTCTTGCGGCCGCTATTTTTCATTCAATACCGTCGGCCATCTCGGTTTCACCGGAACCTCCTTCTGGGTGGATCTGGACCGGGAAGTGGCGGTGATCCTTTTGACCAACCGCATCCATCCCACCCGAAGAAACGAAAAAATCCGGAGTTTTCGTCCCCTTTTGCATGATACGGTCATGGAGGCCGCCGGGATCCTTTCCTGAACCGCAACAGCGGGGCGCTTCAATCTTTTTGCTTGTGTTGCCCATGGCTTTCTGTTAGGGCTCAACAGTTATAAAGCACATCATTATTCAGACGATTTCCAGCGGTTTTTTTCTCAACATCAATTGGACATAAGCGCCGGTGCGCTCGATGGATAAAGAGGAAACATGAACTTTTTCTTAGATTCGATTCTGGGCTTTTTTTCAAATGACCTGGCCATTGATCTTGGAACCGCTAACACCCTGGTGTATGTAAAGGGGAAAGGGATCGTGATGCGGGAACCCTCGGTGGTGGCGGTCCGCACCGACAACCGATCCAAGAACCGGGTCCTGGCGGTGGGCCAGGAAGCCAAGAGCATGCTGGGGAGGACCCCCGGCAACATCGTGGCGATCCGGCCCTTGCGGGACGGCGTCATTGCGGACTTCGAGGTGACCGAGGCCATGTTGCGGCACTTCATCCGAAAAGTGCACAACCGGCGCGCATTCATCCGGCCGCGCATCATCGTGGCGGTCCCTTCGGGCATCACCCAGGTGGAAAAGCGGGCGGTCCGGGAATCCGCCGAGTCGGCGGGGGCCCGGGAGGTCTTTCTCATCGAAGAGCCCATGGCGGCGGCCATCGGGGCGGGACTCCCCATCACGGAGCCCACCTGCAACATGGTGGTGGACATCGGCGGCGGGACCACGGAAGTGGCGGTCATTTCCCTGGCCGGGATCGTCTACAGCCGTTCCATCCGGGTGGCGGGGGATAAAATGGACGATGCCATCGTCCAGTACATCAAACGCAAATATAACCTTCTCATCGGCGAGACCACGGCCGAGCTGATCAAAACCGCCATCGGGAACGCGTATCCGGATCCGGAAAACCTGGAGACCGTGGAGGTCAAAGGGAGGGACCTGGTGTCGGGAATCCCCAAAATCCTGGCCATCGATTCGGAAGAGATCCGCATCGCCATCTCCGAACAGATCGACGCCATCGTGGAAAGCGTGAAAATCGCCCTGGAGCAAACCCCCCCGGAACTGGCCGCCGACATCGTGGATCGGGGCATCGTGTTGACCGGCGGCGGGGCGCTGCTGCGCAATTTCGACAAGCTGCTCCGGGAAGAGTGCGGCCTTCCCATCACCGTGACCGAGGATCCCCTTTCCACCGTGGCAACCGGTTCCGGGATGGCCCTCGATTCCATCGATATCCTCAAACAGGTGGCCATCGACTAAAGAAATGCTTTCAAGGAAGATGGCGATAATTGCCGGTGCGGTCCTGCTCATCGCCGTCAATGTGATCGTCATTTCCGTGATGGTCAAATACGGACAGCCCGAGTCGGGCATCGAAAAGACCGCGCTTTATATCAGTGCGCCTTTCCAAAACGCCTTCCATTATGTGGTGAACGGATCGAAAAACCTGTGGCGGCATTATTTTTTCCTGGTCTTTGCGGCCAGGGAAAATGAACAGCTGAAAAAAACCCTTCAGGCCGTCCGGGAAAAGAATCGACGGTTGGCGGAGATCGAGTTGGCCAACATCCGACTGAGAGGGCTTCTGGCGTTTCGGGAGACAATCCCCTACGCCACGATTTCGGCGGAAGTGGTGGGAAGGGATCCTTCCCACTGGTTTAAGACCATCGTGGTGAACAAAGGCACCGGCCAGGGGGTTCGAAAGGGTCTCCCCGTGGTGACCCCGGAAGGCATCGTCGGCCAGGTGATCGAATGCACCTCCGGATATTCCAAGATTTTGCTCGCCATCGATCAGAAAAGCGCCGTGGATGCCATGATCCAAAGGACTCGGACCCGGGGGATTGTGGAAGGGGATCCCGGGGGGGGATTCAATTTCAAGTATGTGCTTCGAAAGGAAGACGTCCGGGTGGGCGACCGGGTGATTTCCTCCGGTCTTGACGGGGTCTTTCCGAAAGGATTTGATCTGGGGTACGTTTCGGGTGTGGTCCGGCCGACGGCGGGCATGTTTCAGGTGGTGACGGTGTTGCCTTCGGTGGATTTTGAAAAGTTAGAAGAGGTTTTGATTATCTCGAATCCTCCCGCCCATGCATTCATGGAAAAAAGATGAGGTTTCTCCAGACGACGGCGGTGTGCCTTTTCATCGTTGTTTTCAACACGGCCATGGTCCCTTTTCTTTTCTTTCCACAATATGTTTTTGATCCGGCCGTTCCTTATATATTATTCATGTCCCTTTTGGGGTCCGGCCGGAGGGCCTTCGGGGTATCCGCAGGACTCGGCTTGGTCATGGACGGCTTTTCGGGTGCCCCTTTAGGATTATACACCACCGCGTATCTGTGGATGACGGCGGCCATGCGGCAGGTGTCCACCCTTATCCGCGTGGATCAGGTATGGATGATCCAGTTGTTTGCCGGATTGGGTGTCCTGTTCGAGGCCGTGATGCTTTTAGGCATGACCGCCCTGATGGATCCCGGATTCCGGATTCCTCCCACTGCGGCGGAGCGTATCGGCGTGCAGATGCTCTTGGCGGCCGTTCTCGCGCCCTTTCTCTTTTCCTTGCTTTACCGGGTGGTTCCCACGTGGAATCCCTCCGCGAATGAATCCCGGTCCAGATCCGGAACGAAGCCATGGCGGACTACCTCAAAGGGATAGACAGTGAATGGTTCAGGCACCGCTTGAGCCTGGCCGTTCTCGTGGCGCTGGTTGCCTTTGTCGTGATCATGGGCAGGCTTTTTCATCTGCAGATCATTGAAGGAGAAACGTACCGGATGCTTTCGGAGACCAACAGCATCCGACTGCAGACCGTAGAGCCCCAGCGCGGCCTGATATTCGATCGGAACGGTGAACTCCTCGTGGACAATCGGCCCTCATTCGATGTGACCGTAATTCCCCGGGATGCGCGTCCCGTTCCCGTCACGTTGCACAGACTCGCCCGGTACGCGGGAATTTCTTTTGGTGAATTGTTCACCCGGATGGAGAAGAACAACGGGAATCCCTCCTTCAAGCCCGTGTTGCTGCACGCGGACGCGGATCGGAACATTCTGGCCGCCATTGAAGCGAGGCGCTTCGACCTCCCGGGTGTTTTCATCGATGTCAAAACCCGGCGGCAATACCTCCACCGCGCGTCCGCCGCCCATCTGCTGGGGTATCTCGGAGAGGTGAATGCCGCGGAACTCAAGAAAAAAAAATATCCGGACCTTCGCGCCGGCGATTTGATCGGGAAATGCGGCGTCGAGAAAGCCTATGATGCCGTCCTCAGAGGGAAAAGGGGGCGGCGGCAGGTGGAAGTCGATGCATCGGGGCAGGTGATGCGGGTCATCCGTCAGGTGGATGCCGTGCCCGGAAAAAATGTGTTTCTGACCATTGATCACCGTTTGCAACAACTGGCGGAAACCCTCCTGATGGATGCGGCCGGCGCCGCCGTGGCGTTGGACCCGAGAAACGGCCACGTTCTGGTTCTGGCCAGCAGCCCGTCATTCAACCCCAACGCCTTTGTTTCCAGGATCTCCAACGAGGATTGGCAGGCATTGGTCTCGAATCCCCAGCGCCCCATGGAAAACAAGGCGATCCAGGCGGAATATCCACCGGCCTCCACCTATAAGATCATCACCGCCATCGCCGGCCTGGAGGAAGGGGCAATCGATGAAAACACCACCTTTTTTTGTCCGGGCCATTACCGTTTCGGGAACCGATCGTACCGATGCTGGAAAAAAGGGGGGCACGGGCATATGAACGTGGAGACGGCGCTTGCCGAATCCTGCGACGTCTTTTTCTACCAGGTGGGCCAGCGGCTGGGAGTGGATCGACTGGCCAAGTGGGCGATGCGATTCGGTTTCGGCGCGCCCACCGGGATCGATCTCGAACACGAAGCCGAGGGGTTGATTCCCACCGCCGTGTGGAAAAAAGAAAAAACAGGGATTCCCTGGCAGAAAGGGGAGACCCTCTCCATCGCCATCGGGCAGGGATTCAATCTGGTGACGCCCCTTCAACAGGCGGTCATGATCGCCGCCGTGGCAAACGGCGGGGTCCGCTATAAGCCCATGCTCATCCAATCCATCCGGAGCGCGGACGGAAAAGAAGCCGTTCACCTTGAAAAAAAGCACGTGGATCACATCCCCTTGCACCCGCGCACCATCGAAATCATCCAAAAGTCCCTGTGGAACGTTGTCAATACCCGGAAGGGGACGGCATGGCAGAGCCGGGTGGAAGGCTTGCACATCTCCGGGAAAACCGGGACCGCCCAGGTCATCGGGAGAAAAGAAAACAAGACGGAAGACAAGGACAAGAAGCGCCTGGCAAAATATAAGGATCACGCCTGGTTCGTGGCTTACGCACCGGCCCGGGATCCGGAGATTGCGGTGGCCGTGATCGTGGAGCACGGCGAGCATGGCTCAAGTGCGGCCGCCCCCATCGCCAAGGCCTTGATTCAATATTATTTGATACCGGAGGGAAACGCCGCAACACCGGCCGCGGGACGGACCGGCGGAATCGAGCGGCATTAGCGTCCCCTCGTAAGGAATGGATGACGGCACGTCGGGAAAAGGATTATGTTCGACAGAAGACTCATTGAAAATTTCAACTGGGGGCTTTTAGGCCTGATTTGTTTCATCGGCGGTTTCGGCCTGACGGTGTTGTACAGTTCCGACACGGCCGGGGAGGCCGCGGCGCGGATTCTTTTTTCCAAACAACTGATCTGGTTCGGTGCGGGATCGGTGCTGATGATCGCGTGTTTCCTGTTCAACTACAAACACCTGGATCGCTGGGCCCATTTCATCTACGGGGCATGTATCGTCTTGCTCATCTGTGTCCCCCTTTTCGGAAAGTATGTCGGCGGCGCCCGGCGGTGGCTCGCTTTGGGACCCGTCTCCGTCCAGCCCTCCGAATTGGCCAAGCTTGCCGTCATTATCATCCTGTCCCGGTATTATTCGAGGGTCATCAATGCCGAGGGCCTGACCTTCCGGAACCTGATCCCCCCCATGCTTTATACGCTGGTCCCTTTCGTGCTGATCCTCCGGCAGCCGGATTTGGGGACGGCCATGTTGATCCTCATTATCGCGGGGATGATGACGATTTTTGTCAAGATCGAGCGGCGTACCCTGTTGGGGATTTTTTCCTTCGGGGCGCTGTCCGTTCCCGTGGTGTGGTATTTCCTGAAAGGATACCAAAAGCAGCGGATACTGACCTTTTTGGACCCGGACCGGGATCCTTTAGGCACGGGATATCATATCATCCAGTCCAAGATCGCCATCGGGTCCGGCATGATGTTCGGAAAAGGGTACCTGAAAGGGACCCAGAACGCCCTTTCTTTTCTTCCGGAGCAGCACACCGATTTCATCTTTTCCGTCCTGGCGGAGGAGTGGGGATTCATCGGGGCGTCGGTGATGATCCTGTTGTTCTTTTTATTGGTGGTCCGGGGACTGCATGTGGCTTACGGGTGCCGGGAACCTTTCGGCACCGTCCTGGCCGTGGGGCTTTCCGCCATGCTTTTTTCCCAGATCGTCATCAATATCGCCATGGTCATGGGGTTGATGCCCGTGGTGGGGGTTCCGCTCCCGCTGGTCAGTTACGGTGGATCCTCGGTGGCCAGTGTCATGGCGGCCGCGGGGATCCTCCTGAATATCAGCATGCGGCGGTTTATGGTGGAATGAAGCGCAAAAGCGGTTGGATGTCCCGTGAAAACGCGTATTTAATGATTTAAATGGTCGGAAATGAAAAAAATGAAAAAACCTTTGACAACGATTCGAACCGGATGCTATAGACCGCTCGAGCCGAAAATCGGCCGGTTCTTGCTTCCATTTTTGAATCTGAAACCCGCTGGAGGGGAGGCGTTTCCATGATTCAGATCGACGGTTCCGTTGCGATTCAGATCATTAATTTCCTTTTCCTGATTTGGGCCCTCAATACGGTTTTATACAAACCGATCCGCAACATTATCCGAAAGCGCAAAGAAAAGATTGACGGGCTTGCCCACAGCATCGAAACCTTTGAAAAAGAAGCCGTGGAAAAAGATGCGGCCTTTTCCTCGGGCATCAAAGAAGCCCGGAACAAGGGGATGAAGGAAAAGGATGCCATGCTGGCCGAAGCCGCGGCCAAGGAAAAGGAAATCATCGAGCGCATCAATCAACGGGCCAGGGAGGAACTGGCGGCCTTGCGCGGCAAAATCGAAAAAGACGCCCAGGCGGTGCGGGCCTCCTTGGAAAAGGAAGTGGACGCCTACGCTGCGGCGATCGCACAAAAGATACTGGGGAGGTCGGTCTGATGAAGCCGTTGAAAAAGGGCGGAAGACGAAATGCGCGTCGTAACGTGTGGGCCCGGATGCTTCTGGCCTGTTTTTTGATGTTGTGTGCATCCGGAATCGCTTTGGGGGCATCCGGCGGGGGCCACGGAGAAGAAGGCGCCCCCAAGGGCTGGGTGGCCACGGATACCTATCGTGTCATGAATTTTGTGGTGTTGGCGGTGGGGCTTTTCTTCGTGTTGCGCAAACCCCTTTCCCAGGCATTGAGCGACCGGACCAAGGGAATTAAGGAGCAACTCCAGGAACTCGAGGAAAAGAAAAAGGCCGCCGAACAGGAACTCATCCAATACGACCAAAAATTGGCCCGGCTGGAAAAAGAAGCCGCGGAGATCATCGCGCGGTACAAACAGCAAGGGGAAGACGCCAAGGCAAGGATCCTCACCGAAGCCGAATCGGCCGCCGAGAGGCTCCAGGAACAGGCCCGGCGGAACATGGAGTTCGAACTCAAGGACGCATCCGCCAAGCTGCAATCCGAAATCCTGGAAAAAGCGCTGGCCAAGGCGGAGGCCATGATTCAAAATAAAATTTTGCCCGAAGACCAGGACCGGTTGATCGATGAATATTTAAATAAGGTGGAGTCAAAGTGAAAAATCTGGCAATCGCACGGCGTTATGCCAAGGCACTGCTGCTGATCGGAAAAGAGGACGGCCAGGTGGAAACCTACCGGGAAGAGATTGCAAAGATCGCCGACCTCATCGGAGCCGAAAAGGCGCTGGAAAGAGCCATCACCAATCCTTTATACGATACCGCAGCCCGGAGAAAGGTGCTGCAGACGGTCATCGAAGAGCTGGGGCTTTCCAACTCGATGACCGCTTTCCTGTTGCTTTTATTCGACAAGAAAAGGATAAAATTTTTAAGTTATATCAATATGTTTTATCAAAAAATGGCCGATGAGATCAAAGGCATCGCCCGGGCGAAAGTCCTGTCGGCCGTCGATTTGACCGAAAGCGCCGAAGAAAAGATTCAAGCCACCTTGTCAAAGATCACCGGGAAAACCGTGGTGCTGGAAAAGGAAGTGGATCCCGCGCTGATCGGAGGCGTTGTTACCCGGGTGGGGGATTTGGTTTTAGACGGGAGTATACGGACACAGTTATATAATATGAGAGAAACTTTAAAAAGGGGTGAGAGGGTCTGATGGAATTACGAGCCGAAGAAATTAGTCAGATCATTAAAGAACAGATCACGGATTTCGAAAAAAAGGTCGACTTAAGCGAAACCGGAACTGTTCTGGCGGTGGGGGATGGAATCGCCCGGGTCTACGGCCTGGAAAAAGTGATGGCTTTGGAACTGGTGGAGTTTCCGGGAGGCATCCTGGGACTGGTGCTCAACCTCGAAGAGGACAACGTGGGTGTGGCCGTCATGGGCGAGGATATCCACATCAAGGAAGGGGATATCGTCAAACGAACCGGCCGCATCGCGCAGGTCCCGGTGGGCGAGCCCGTTTTGGGACGCGTGGTCTCGGCCGTGGGGGAGCCGCTGGACGGTAAAGGCCCCATCGATGCCAAGGAAACCCGGCGCGTGGAGATGGTGGCGCCGGGCGTCATCGCCCGAAAGAGCGTGCATGAACCCTGCTATACGGGCCTCAAGGCCATCGACGCCATGACCCCCGTGGGCCGGGGACAGCGGGAGTTGATCATCGGGGACCGGCAGATCGGAAAGACCGCCGTGGCCGTGGATGCCATCCTGGCCCAAAAGGAAACGGATATCTACTGCATCTATGTGGCGTGCGGCCAGAAAAAATCCACCGTGGCCCAGGTTCATGCCATTCTGGAAAAACACGGTGCCATGGAATACACCACGATCGTGGCGGCATGCGCCAGCGATCCGGCCACCCTCCAGTACATCGCGCCCTATGCAGGATGCGCCATGGGCGAATATTTCCGGGATCGGGGGCAGCACGCCCTGATCATCTACGACGACCTTTCCAAGCAGGCCGCCGCCTACCGGCAGGTGTCGCTGCTCCTGCGGCGGCCTCCGGGACGGGAGGCCTATCCGGGCGATATTTTTTACAACCACTCCCGGTTGCTGGAGCGCGCCGCCAAACTCAACGACGAACTGGGCGCAGGCTCCCTGACGGCCCTTCCCATCATCGAAACCCAGGCCGGCGACGTTTCCGCCTACATTCCCACCAACGTCATCTCCATTACGGACGGCCAAATCTACCTGGAGCCCGGACTCTTCTTTGCGGGTGTCCGACCGGCCATCAACGTCGGCCTCTCCGTATCCCGGGTGGGGGGGAGCGCTCAAGTCAAGGCCATGAAGCAGGTGGCGGGGACCCTTCGCCTCGATCTGGCCCAGTACCGGGAACTGGAAGCCTTTGCGGCCTTTGGAAGTGACCTCGACAAAGCCACCCAGCGGCAGTTGACCCGGGGGCAACGCCTGGTTGAAATTCTAAAACAACCTCAGTACCAGCCCTTGCCCATGGAAAAGCAGGTGTCGATTCTTTACGCCGGGGCCCGCGGATTCCTGGACAGCCTGCCGGTGGACGTACTGGCCAAATATGAGGCCGGTCTGTACAAATTCATCGAAGAACGGTACCCGCAGATCTTTTCGGAACTCAAAGAGAAAAAACAGATCACCGACGATCTTGAAGCCCTCATGAAAAAAGCCTTAACGGAATACGGCGAGGAGTTCAAAGACACCATCAAATAGCCCGCCGGAGACCACGCTCGTCGTCTTGGATGCAAAGACAAGCCGGTAACGGCGCTGCAATGGGCAACAGATAGGGACCGATTGATATGGCAAAACTGAAAGAAGTCAAGAATAAGATTTCTGCGGTAAAGAAAACCCGGCAGATCACCAAGGCCATGAACATGGTCGCTGCATCCCGGTTGCGCGGCGCCCAGAGCGCCATGGAGGCGTTCCGCCCCTACGCGAACAAATTTGCCGAGGTCCTGGGGAGTCTCGCGGAACGCGCCGGTGAGGACATCAGCAGCCCCCTGATCGTTCCCCGGGATGCGGTCAAGAAAATCCATATCGTTTTATGTACTTCGGACCGGGGTCTGTGCGGTGGATTCAACGCCAACCTGATCCATCGGGCGGATACCTTCGCCAAGGAAAAAGCCGGCCAGAACCTGGATGTCTCCTTCACCAATTTCGGAAGAAACGGCCGCAGATGGTGCAAGAAGATGGGGTTTCCCGTGGTCAGCGAACACCTGGGAATCGTCGGGAGCCGATTCGGCTTCAACGTGGCCACCGCCTCCGGCCGGGAGCTCATCGACGGATTTCTCAATGGCGACTACGATGAGGTTTATTTGATTTACGCTGAATTTGTGAGCATGGCCCGCCAGACGCCGAGACTCAAACAACTCCTTCCGATTCCCCCCATTGAAGCCGAGGAAGTCACACCGGCCGGGGATTCGGGGACGACAGGGTATCTGGCGGAGCACATCTGCGAACCTTCCGCCGATGCGGTATTGGGGGACATGCTTCCCCGAAGCATCTCCGTGCAGATCTACAGCGCCCTTCTGGAGACATCCACCAGCGAACACGCCGCGCGCATGGCCGCCATGGACAATGCCACCAAGGCCTGTAACGACATGATCAACAACCTGACGCTGGCCTACAACAAGGCACGGCAGGCCGCCATCACGGCGGAATTGATGGATATCGTCGGTGGTGCAGAGGCCCTCAGGGGGTAACGCCGATAACTGATTCTTGTATATCGTTTGATAGGAGGACGATCGATGGGAGAGAACATAGGTAAAGTAGTGCAGGTGATGGGGCCTGTGGTGGACGTGGAGTTCGAACAGGGGAATCTGCCGACGATTTATACCGCGCTGACCATCACCAATCCGGCCATCGACGACACGCCGGACAACCTCGTGGTGGAGGTGGCCCAGCACCTGGGAGACAACGTGGTGCGGACCATCGCCATGGACGTTACCGACGGGTTGGTTCGCGGACAGCCGGTGACGGATACCGGTGATCAGATCTTGATGCCCGTGGGGGAAGCCGGCCTCGGCCGAGTGCTCAACGTGGTGGGCCGGCCCGTGGACGGTCTGGGCCCCGTGAGCATGGAAAAGACCATGCCCATTCACCGGGAAGCCCCCAAGTTTACGGAACAAGATACGACGGTCCGGGTTCTCGAAACGGGTGTCAAGGTCATCGATCTTTTGGTGCCGTTTCCCCGGGGCGGCAAAATGGGGATGTTCGGGGGCGCCGGCGTGGGAAAGACGGTCATCATGATGGAAATGGTGCACAACATCGCCATGCAGCACGGCGGCATTTCGGTCTTCGCCGGCGTGGGCGAGCGGACCCGGGAAGGAAACGACCTGTATCACGAAATGAAGGATTCGGGCGTGTTGCCCAAAGCCGCCCTGATCTACGGCCAGATGACGGAACCCCCCGGCGCCCGCGCCCGGGTGGCCCTGTCCGCCCTGACGGCGGCGGAGTATTTCCGGGATGAAGAAGGCCAGGATGTGCTCATCTTCATCGACAACATTTTCCGGTTCACCCAGGCGGGCTCGGAGGTGTCGGCCCTTCTGGGACGCATGCCCTCGGCGGTGGGGTATCAACCTACCCTCGCCGTAGACCTGGGGGAACTCCAGGAACGGATCACCTCCACGGACAAGGGTTCCATCACCGCCGTCCAGTGCGTGTACGTGCCCGCGGACGACCTCACCGACCCGGCGCCGGCAACCACCTTTGCCCATTTGGACGGAACCGTCGTATTGTCCCGGCAGATCGTGGAGCTGGGGATCTATCCGGCCGTGGATCCGCTCGACTCCACGTCCCGGATCCTGGATGCCGCCTACATCGGAGAGGAACACTATCAAACCGCCCGGCAGGTCCAGCAGATCCTCCAGAAATACAAGGAACTCCAGGACATCATCGCCATTTTGGGCATGGAGGAACTCTCCGATGAAGACAAGGTGACCGTGGCCCGGGCCCGGAAGATCCAAAGGTTTTTGTCCCAGCCCTTCCACGTTGCCGAAGCCTTCACCAACAAGCCGGGCGTCTATGTCAAGCTGGAAGACACCGTCCGGGGTTTCAAGGAGATCTGCGACGGAAAGCATGACGACCTCCCGGAGCAAGCCTTTTACATGGTCGGCGGCATCGAAGACGTGGTGGAACGCGCCCGTCAGATGGCCGAAGAAAAGTAGACTGAGGCGAACCCATGGCGGAAAAGACGATAAGACTGGAAGTGGTCACCCCCGAACGGATCGTGGTGGACGAGGATGTACGAATCGTCATGGCCCCCGGGTTGCTTGGGGAATTCGGCGTGCTCCCCGGCCATACCCCGTTTTTGACGACCTTGAAAATCGGCGCCATGCACTATTATGACGGCGCGGGAGCGGAGCGATTCATATTCGTGAGCGGCGGTTTTGCGGAAGCTCTCCCCGACAAGGTGACGGTCCTGGCGGAGTCGGCGGAGCGGAGACGGGATATCGACGTGGAACGGGCCAAGCGCGCCCTCGAACGGGCCCAACAGCGACTGGCCGAAGAGGGGAAGCGGCAGGATATCGACTTTACCCGGGCCCGGGCGGCCCTTGAACGCGCCTTGTACCGGCTGAAAATGGCCTCGTCCCCGAACATATGAGTGAAAGGGATTCTTTCATTTCGAAGAATCCCGTCGATATCAAACGAAAAAGCGTTAAGGGGTAGACCGTGTATCCGGTTTGCCCCTTTTTTGTCCATGACCGTTTTAGAAATGGAAGACACAAAAAACATCCGACAGGAAACGGATCCGGCCCGGATCGGCGTGGTGATCCTGGCCGCCGGGTTGGGCAAGCGCATGAAATCGGACAAGGCCAAGGTCCTTCACGAGATTCTCGGGGTTCCCATGGTCATGTACGTCGTGCAAGCGGCCCGGGCGTTGGCCGGGAATAACGTCATCTGCGTGGTCGGGAACCAGGCCGACGCCGTGAAAAAGACCGTTTCCCGGCAGGCGCAGGTTCTTTTCGCGCTCCAAAAACGTCAATTGGGGACCGGCCATGCCGTCCTGTCGGCCATGCCGCATCTTCCCGCGAACGTGGAAGAAGTGGTCATCCTTTCCGGAGACGTCCCCCTGTTGTCCGTGGAAACACTGAAGTCGCTGGTGGAGGATCATGTGGATTTTCAACGGGATCTTACCCTCCTCGGAGCGCGGCTCGACAATCCCACGGGCTACGGTCGCATCCTTTATGATGCGCATCGCAGGGTTACCGCCGTGGTGGAAGAAGCTGATGCCAGCGAAGCGCAACGGCGGATCAATGTGGTCAACGCGGGGACCTATTGCGCCCGGCGCGCCTTTTTATTCGAGGCGCTGCAACGGATTCGGCCGGAAAACGCCCAGGGGGAATTTTATCTGACCGATATCATCGGCATCGGTTACCGGACAAAGAGAAAACTGGGGGTGGTCATCGGCGAAAACCCGGCGGAAATGATGGGGGTCAACACCCCTGAAGACCGGGATCGGGTCGAGGCCATCATGAGACGGGGTCGCTGGAAATCTGTTGACTTTATGGGAAAAAAACATGTATAAAATTGGGTGAGGTGAACCATTGGAAACCAACAGTATCACATCCCGATTCGATGAAATTGAAAAGCGGGTCGAACGATTGATGACGGCCCTAAAAGCGTTCGAGGAGGCCAATTTACAACTTAAGAATAAAAACAGGCAATTAGAGGAGGAACTTCAAGCCAAGGTGGAGGCGGAGACCCGGTATCAGCAGGAAAGGGAGTCGATCCGGGAAAAGATCGACGGCCTGCTGGTCAAACTCGAAGATATTTCAGAAGCTTCGCTGTAGCTTGGAGAAAAAAGATCGGAAACGACGCGTTGTGGAACAACTTGTTACCATAGAACTGTTTGGTCAAACGTATACCTTTAAGTCCGAGTCGGAAACGGCCCGTGCACAGGAAGTCGTCGATTTTTTGGTCAAGGAAGTGACAAAGGTCGAAGAACAACTCAAAAGTCAAACCGTGCATATATCCAAATTGACGATATTGCTTCTCGCCACCTTGAATATTGTCAATGAATACTTTGAGTGGAAAAGAACATATACGCGCCTTCTGGAGAATATTACGAATCGTTCGGACCATCTCATTCAACTTCTCGACGGAAACGATCCGTCCGGCGATTTCGTGATATTGCAACCCGGAACAGAGCCTTAAGTCGCTTCCTTTAGACCCCCCGATCTTTTTTCAAACCGGTTCCACCGGCCGTGATCGGCCGTTGTCCCCTTTTTTAGGCAGCGTGCACCGGATTTTGTGATACGGGGACAAAACCTGCCGCTCAAGCCTGCAGTGCTTCATCGGGCCTCAATGCCCCCGCATGCAACGGAAGATTCCCTCCGTTATCCATGCGGAGATGATCCAGGAGAGGAAAAATGAACGGATTCTATATGCTCATCGGGGCGGTGGCGTTCGGCGCGGGGTTTGCCCTGGCCTACTTTTTGAGGGGGCGCCTGGTCGCTGAAAAGGAGAAGGCGGCCAAGGAAGAAGCCAAAAACATCCTTGAGACGGCCCAACAAAAAGCCGACGCCCTGATCAAGGAAGCCAAAATCGAGGCCAAGGATCGGCTGCTCAAGATCAAGTCGGAATTTGAAGCCGAAACCAAAGAGATCCGGTCCGAATTAAAGAACAAGGAAGTCCGGCTCGTCCAGAAGGAAGAAAACATCGATGCAAAAATGGAGCAGCTTGAGCGGCGGGACCGGCAAATCCTTAAAAAGGAAAAAGAGCTGCTCCAACAGGAAGACACCCTGGCCGAAAAAGAACAGCAGTATCGGTCCCTCATCGAGGAACAAAAACAGCACCTCGAAAAAATATCCGGATTGACGGCGGAGCAGGCCAAGGAGTTGCTGATCCGGGCCATGGAAAACGAAGCGCGCTATGAGGGCGCCAAGCTCATCAAGCGTATCGAGACCGAAACCCGGGAAGAGGCGGACAAAAAGGCCAAGAAGATCATCGCCACCGCCATTCAGCGCTACGCGGGCGATTATGTGGCCGAGCGGACCGTATCCGTGGTCCAGCTCCCCAGTGACGAAATGAAAGGGCGGATCATCGGGAGGGAAGGGCGGAACATCCGGGCCCTGGAAGCCGCCACGGGGATCGACTTGATCATCGACGACACCCCCGAGGCCGTGATCCTTTCCGGTTTTAACCCGGTGCGCCGGGAAGTTGCCCGGTTGTCTTTGATGCGGCTCATCACCGACGGGAGAATCCATCCGGCCCGCATTGAAGACGTGGTAAAAAAGGTCAGCCAGGAAGTGGACCAAACCATCAAGGAGGCGGGGGAGCAGGCATCCTTTGATCTCGGCATCCACGGCATCCACAAGGAGCTCATCAAAACCATCGGAATGCTCAAGTTTCGGACCAGCTATTCCCAGAATGTGCTCCAGCACTCCATAGAAGTGGGATTCCTCAACGGCATCATGGCGGCGGAACTGGGATTGAATCAGAAGCTGGCCAAGCGGATCGGACTCCTCCACGATATCGGAAAGGCCATCGATCACGAAGTGGAAGGGCCCCATGCACTCATCGGATCCAAGCTGGCCAAAAAGTTCGGAGAAGCCCCCAAGGTAGTGCATGCCATCGCGGCCCACCACGAAGACGTCCCGCCGAACAGCGTTTACGCCGTCCTGGTGCAGGCGGCCGACGGGTTGTCGGGGGCCCGCCCGGGCGCCCGAAAAGAGTTGCTCGAAAACTACATCAAGCGCATCGAAGAACTGGAGGCCATCGCCATGACCTTCCCGGGTGTCGCCGGGGCGTATGCCATTCAAGCCGGCCGGGAACTGAGGGTCATCGCCAAGAGCGAGACCCTGTCCGACGAGGATGTGGTTCTGCTGTGCCGGGATGTGGCCAAGAGAATCGAAGAATCCCTGTCCTTTCCGGGACAAATTAAGATCACGGTGATCCGGGAGACCCGGGCCGTGGAGTATGCCAATAAATAAGGGTCCAAGGGTTCGGGGGATCGAGGGCCAAGGGAACAAGGGTCCAGGGGCAAATCGAAATCGGTATCGCTATCGGTATCGGAATTGAAATCGAAATCGTAAAATAGACAATTTCCTTGCCCTTCAAAGGGGGAGGGCTGCATTTTGGGTTCCAACCGTACCAGAACCGATTTTCCAATCTCCGAAACTGGACAGCAAAAGGAGCGGTCATGAGCAGGATTCTGGATGTGCTCCACGAACGGGGTTTCATTGACCAGAAGACCCACGAACGGGAGCTGGAGACCTATTTGAGATCCGGGGAAGTCACGTGTTATATCGGCTTCGACCCCACCGCCGACAGCCTCCATGTGGGGAGCCTGGTCCCCATCATGTCCCTGGCGCACATGCAGCGCGAGGGATGCCGTCCCATCGCCCTGGTGGGCGGCGGGACCGGGTTGGTGGGGGATCCCAGCGGCAAGACCGAAATGCGGAAACTCCTTACGGAAGCCTCGGTGCGGGCCAACGCGGCGGGAATCAAGGGGCAGCTTTCCCGGTTTCTGGATTTCGATCAGGGACGCGCCCTCCTTTTGAACAACGCGGACTGGTTGGTGGAATTGAAGTATATTCCCTTTTTACGGGATATCGGCCGCCACTTCAGCGTCAACCGGATGATCAAGACCGAGAGTTGCCAGATGCGCCTGGACTCCGAGGAAGGCTTGAGTTTCATCGAATTCAACTACATGGTTCTGCAGGCATATGATTTCCTGGTCCTGTTCGACCAGTACGGGTGCCGGCTCCAGATGGGGGGAAGCGACCAGTGGGGCAACATCGTGGCCGGCATCGACCTGATCCGGAGGATGCGGCAGACCCCGGCCTTTGGTATCACCTTTCCCCTGATCACCACCGCAAGCGGTGCCAAAATGGGAAAGACCGCCCGCGGTGCGGTTTGGCTGGACCCAAAACGCACATCAGCATACGAATATTATCAGTATTGGATAAATACGGAAGATGCGGACGTATCTCGTTTTTTGGCCCTTTTTACGTTCTTGCCCATGGATGAAATCCATGCCGCCCGTTCCCTGGAGGGTGCCCGGCTGAACGGGGCAAAAGCCGTCCTGGCCTTTGAGGCGACCCGCTTGGCCCACGGCCCGGAGCTGGCCCTCGACGCTTTTCATGCATCTTCCCGCCTGTTCGGCACCCCCGTCATTCCCGGAGACCTGCTGCCTTCCAGCAGCATCCCCAGGGAAGAAACGGCCGGGGCCGAAGACGCTGTCCCCACCACGGTCATGGACGCGTCGACATTGAAATCGGGAATTCCCGCCTTCAAGCTGTTTCACGCGGCACACTTGGCGCCTTCGGGGAACGCCGCCCGGCGACTCATTGAACAGGGCGGGGCCTATATCAACGGAGAGCGGGTGGAAGCGTTCGACATGACGGTTACAGACCGGGATCTGGTGGAGGATGCGATCCTGTTGCGGGCCGGAAAGAAAAAATTTCACAAAATTAAAATAAAAAACTAATTTTTATGTTGACAGCACCCCGTGCCATCGGTTATAAAGATCTTTCTAAACTGATCTTTTAAAGAAGACGGGCACATACGGGCCATCGAAAACGATCGGGGGTATTTTTGAAAAATGAAAAATACCCTCAAAATATTCTTGACAACGTTTTGCCTTTGACATATTCTTAAAAATATCCCAGAAAATGGGAAGGGGGACGTTTCTTCTTGAAACGGGCCTTTGATCTTTGAAAACTAAATAGTGAAACCGAGTCGGGCTTAAAAAAAACGCCTCGACCGAATCCGTTCGGTCAAAGCGAATCGTTTAACTGGAGAGTTTGATCCTGGCTCAGAATGAACGCTGGCGGCGTGCTTAACACATGCAAGTCGCACGAGAACTCTTTAGCTTGCTAAAGATAGTAAAGTGGCGCACGGGTGAGTAACGCGTGGGTAATCTGCCTTCAAGCCCGGAATAACTCCGCGAAAGCGGTGCTAATACCGGATGACGTCCCGGGGACCCCGGTCCCCGGGACCAAAGGTGGCCTCTCCATGGAAGCTACCGTTTGAAGAGGAGCCCGCGTACCATTAGCTTGTTGGTAGGGTAACGGCCTACCAAGGCGACGATGGTTAGCTGGTCTGAGAGGATGATCAGCCACACTGGAACTGACACACGGTCCAGACTCCTACGGGAGGCAGCAGTGAGGAATTTTGCGCAATGGGGGAAACCCTGACGCAGCAAC